>ENA-OUNI01000057-OUNI01000057.1-human-gut-metagenome-genome-assembly--contig:-NODE-57-length-40322-cov-5.102426_pt1 | contig 40322 bp, 43 predicted proteins | sample MGYA00242499_ERZ504580 | MGnify/ENA primary metagenome ERZ504580 (study PRJEB26092, sample SAMD00036315) | human gut metagenome | host: Homo sapiens | study: EMG produced TPA metagenomics assembly of... | reverse complement strand
AGCAACCATTACTATCAATTGCGGCTCTGTAAACCAAAGCATTCTAGTGACACAAAAAGGTAAATCATCACAAGAACCTACATTTACTTTAAGTAAAAAATCAGAAAGAGTTTCCTCCTCAGCTGGTCAACTAATAATTAGCATCAAAACTAATAGTGCGCCATGGAATATTACAGACATATCACCATGGTTGAAGGTATCACCAGAAAAGGGTGATAATGATACAGTTATCACCATCAGTTATACTGAAAATACAGAAACCGAAGAGCGTGAGGGAACAGTATGTTTTGCTGCAGGAGATTACATGGAAAAATTTACAGTAAAACAAAGTGCAGCAAATACAGCCATCAGTATTACACCTTCCATACAAGAAGTAAAAGCTGCTGCGGGTAGTTTCAGTATAGACATAAATACCAATAACATCCATTGGACTACCTATGGGGTACCAGAATGGGTAGAACTTAGCGAATCTTATGCCACTGGAAATAAAAGAATTACAGTATCTTACAAGAAAAACACATTAAAACAAAAAACGTTCTTGTGAGATATATTTCAAAACAGAATCAGCATCGCAAACCTTAACCATTATACAAGAAGCCGCCGATGCAGTAATCTCATTAAATATTTATTCTCAAAAAGTCACTAATATAGCAGGTTCATTTGACATAACCGTTACTACTAATGAAGCTCCATGGGAAACAAATATAAGTAACAATAGCTGGGTAACCCTATCCCCACCATCCGGAAATGGAGAGACCAAAGTAAAAGTCAGATATTCAGCCAATACCGGTTATAAAGAACGGACTGAGCAAGTACTTTTCAAAAGCGGAGAGATTATACAAGTCCTTAATATAACACAAGAAGCAACAGAAATCTTCTATCCCGAAATAGCTCTTGACATTACGTATAAAACAGTATCAGCAGAAAAGGGGTATTTCGAAATCAACGTCTCATCAAATGCGGACTGGCATACTGAGAATGTGTCAGACTGGTTATCAGTCAATCCATCAGAAAAACAATTGAAAGACATGCCAGCTGGCAAATCCCAGTCAAAATAGGATATGAGGCCAATACTAAAAGTAACAAACGTATAGGCTCTGTAACATTCAGGACTAAAGAGGACGGTGCAAGTGCGACTCTTAGAATAGAACAAGAAGTTAAATCTATTATTGGGATATATCAGGGAAGCATTAATATAGGCGAGGAACAAGCTACTCTTATTTTACAATTTGCAAAAAACAATGTTGCTAAATTAACAATTAAAGGAGATGGAGAAACTGAAACTATGACAGGAACATGGGAACAAAATGAAGAAAATATAAAGGCCACATTCCATATAGATGATGCCATAATAGCTATCAATGGTATGTTAGACGAGAATTACCAACAGATATATAGCTCATTAGATTATTCCGACCCGGAGGATAAAGTTTCACTACCACTTAAACTATCAAGAATTGACTAAGGGTACTTTCAGGAGATAAGATGAAATTATACCCGAATACAGTTAAAAAAATTACCCATCACTAAAAAAGGTAATACTTATAGCCTTTGAAGATGGATAAGATTTATAGTTATTACCGGGTATTCCTATCAATATAAACGGAGTTACCTCAAAAACTTCAGTCTACAGTTCAAAGGTGACGCTCCGGAATCAGAGGCTTTGGCACGTTTGCTTAATATACCCGCCGTAACGATGTAACAGCGTTATAGCATCTCTAAGTTCCATAACCTTTTGCAACAGATAGGCCTAAAGACATTGAACCGCCTCACTTCTCATTATGGCTATCTCTCATCCCAGGCGAAACAGAAGCAACGGTGTAGGCGTAACCAAGATTTCCCTCCAGTCTCCCCAGGCAAACGTTCCCTCACCACCATAGATGGTGAAAAAACATACAATATCTACTACTTTTCTGTGAATAGGAACTGATAGATTAGCTATTCTCTCCTCTATGGAGGAACAAAATAAGAATAGGCATCTTTCTCTATGCATTGCAAATCATACAGTTTTATCTAATAAACGTCCATTTTTAGAGTATTTAATGAAAATACCTAAAAAGAAGGAGTACATCTTCTCCAAAAAGTACCTATTTTTGCCCTCCGAAACAATGTCAAAACGACAACATGATTAATTTAACAACTCTAACCCCCAAATCCTATGTTGACCCAACTTATCACGCCCGCATCCTTACCCCGCAAGGATGGCTTAAAGACGGCTCTGTACTCATCAGAGACGGAAAAATATTGGAAGTGACCAACTGTGACCTTGCCGTAATCGGTGCACAATTGATAGACGTAAAAGGTATGTATGTACTCCCCGGTGGCGTGGAGATTCATGCTCATGGCGGTGGAGGCCGTGATTTTATGGAATGTACCGAAGATGCCTTCCGTGCAGCCGTCAAAACCCATATGAAATATGGAACGACCAGTATTTTCCCCACCCTCTCCTCCTCCACCGTCCCCATGATTGAGCAAGCAGCCGAAACCTGCACCAAGCTGATGGAAGAAAAAGACAGCCCTATCCTCGGCCTGCATCTGGAAGGGCACTACCTGAATATGGCGATGGCAGGCGGACAAATCCCCGAGAACATCAAGAGTCCCGACCCCAACGAATATATTCCCATCGTAGAAACCTGGTCTTGCATCAAGCGCTGGGACGCTGCCCCCGAACTTCCGGGAGCCATGCAGTTCGGAAAATACATCACCGCCAAAGGTATCTTGGCATCGGTAGCCCATACGCAAGCGGAGTTTGAAGACATCCGTACAGCCTACGAAGCTGGCTATACCCATGCCACCCACTTCTACAATGCAATGCCCGGTTTCCACAAACGCCGCGAGTACAAATACGAAGGCACGGTAGAAAGCATCTATCTGCTGGACGACATGACGGTGGAAGTGGTGGCCGACGGCATCCATGTCCCTCCCACCATCCTGCGACTGGTCTACAAGATAAAAGGCGTAGAACGCACCTGCCTGATAACCGACGCCCTGGCATGTGCCGCAAGCGACAGCCGGGAAGCCTTTGACCCGCGCGTATCATCGAGGACGGAGTCTGCAAGCTTGCCGACCATTCTGCTTGCCGGCAGCGTAGCCACCATGGACCGACTGATACGTACCATGGTACAAAAAGCCGAAATTCCGTTGGCAGACGCCGTACGCATGGCTTCTGAAACCCCGGCAAAGATTATGGGCGTATACGACCGCAAAGGCTCCCTCCAAAAAGGCAAGGATGCCGACATCATCGTCATGGACGAAGACTTGAACGTAAGAGCCGTATGGGCCATGGGCAAACTTGTACCGGAAACCAATACAATCTCTTAATTAATCTTCAACAACATGCGAATGAACATTGTTTTTCGTATATTTGTTGATTGAAAGAACAGCGCAATACTTAATCATTTATTAATATTCAATTTATGAAAACCAATCTAAGCTCTCAAATCACTCTCAACAGAGTCTCCCCCAGGTACTACAGACCTGAGAATGCATTTGAACGGTCGGTATTGACCCGACTGGAAAAAATCCCGACAGATATTTATGAGTCTGCGGAAGAAGGCGCCAACCAGATTGCCCTTGACATTGCACAGTTAATCCGTGACAAGCAAAAGGCGGGACGTTTCTGTGTCTTGGCACTGGCAGGCGGTAACTCTCCGCGCAATGTATATGCAGACTTGGTACGTATGCACCAGGAAGAGGGATTAAGTTTCCGCAACGTAGTCATATTCAACCTCTACGAATATTATCCATTAGCTCCCAATGCCATCAACAGCAACTTCAACGCATTGAAGGAAATGCTGATAGACCATGTGGACATTGACAAACAGAATGTTTTCACCCCCGACAGCACCATCGCCAAAGACGCCATCTTTGAATATTGCCGTCTTTACGAGCAGCGCATTGAAAGTTTCGGTGGCTTAGACATCGCTTTGCTGGGCATTGGCCGTGTAGGTAATATAGGTTTCAATGAACCGGGTTCACGCCTGAACTCTACCACTCGTCTGATATTGCTGGACAACGACTCCCGCAATGAAGCTTCCAAGATGTTCGGTAGCATTGAAAATACCCCCATCAGCTCCATCACCATGGGAGTAGCCACCATCCTCTCGGCAAAGAAAATATATCTGCTGGCATGGGGTGAGGAGAAAGCGCAAAAGGTGAAAGAATGCGTTGAAGGTCCGGTAACAGATACTATCCCTGCATCTTATCTGCAGACTCACAACAATGCACATGTAGCTATCGACTTGTCTGCCGCCGCCAATTTGACGCGTATCCAACGCCCCTGGCTGGTAACCTCCTGCGAATGGAACGACAAGCTCATCCGCAGTGCCATCGTCTGGTTGTGCCAACTCACCGGAAAACCCATTCTGAAACTGACCAACAAGGACTACAACGAAAACGGTCTGAGCGAACTGCTGGCATTGTTCGGCTCAGCCTATAACGTGAACATCAAGATATTCAATGACCTGCAACATACCATCACCGGATGGCCGGGCGGCAAGCCGAATGCTGACGACACCTATCGTCCTGAGCGTGCAAAGCCCTATCCAAAACGTGTGGTCGTATTTTCTCCGCATCCCGATGATGACGTTATCTCCATGGGAGGCACCATCGTCGTCTGGTAGAGCAGAAACATGACGTGCATGTGGCTTACGAAACTTCCGGTAACATTGCCGTAGGCGATGAAGAAGTTATCCGCTTCCTGCACTTCATCAACGGGTTCAACCAAATCTTCAACAACAGCGAAGACCAGTCATCAATGACAAATATACTGAAATCCGTAAATACTTGAAGGAGAAGAAAGACGGTGACATGGATACACGCGACATCTTGACCATCAAGGGACTGATTCGCCGTGGCGAGGCACGCACTGCATGTACATACAATAATATCCCTCTGGATCACTGTCATTTCCTTGACCTGCCATTCTACGAAACGGGCAAGATACAGAAGAATCCTATCAGCGAAGCAGACGTGGAAATTGTACGCAACCTATTGCGTGAAGTGAAACCCCATCAGATTTTCGTTGCCGGCGACCTGGCCGACCCGCACGGCACACACCGTGTTTGTACGGACGCCGTATTTGCCGCCATTGACTTGGAAAAAGAAGAAGGTGCCAAATGGTTGAAGGAATGCCGCATCTGGATGTACCGCGGTGCATGGGCCGAATGGGAAATCGAAAACATCGAGATGGCTGTGCCCATCAGCCCGGAAGAACTGCGTGCCAAGCGTAACTCTATCCTGAAGCATCAATCGCAGATGGAAAGCGCACCGTTCCTGGGCAATGACGAACGTTTGTTCTGGCAACGCAGCGAGGACCGTAACCGCGGAACAGCTGCCTTGTATGACAGCCTCGGACTTGCTTCCTATGAGGCGATGGAAGCCTTTGTGGAATACATTCCGCTATAAACGGATAAAATATTAACAATAGGATGAGATGTATTGCTCCGGCAATGCATCTCATTTTTCATGTCTCAGCCTTCTTATATTCCCAAGGAATATTTGCAGATATAAAAACAATCAAATAATTTTGTTACTTATTTATCGAAACGACAAAACTTAAAAACAAACACCATTATGAAAAAGTATGCTATCAACATCCTTGTCATTTTATTCCTACTCACGCCATTTACATTGTTTGCAAATGGATGCCATGCCAATAACGACACCATCAAAGTATTGGCAATAGGCAACAGCTTTTCACAAGATGCAGTAGAGCAATATTTGCACGAACTGGGAGAAGCTGAAGGTATCACCATGATTATCGGCAATATGTTTATCGGAGGATGTTCACTGGAACGGCACGTACAAAACATACGCAACAACGCTCCGACCTATGCCTATCGCAAAGTAGAGAAAGACGGGGAAAAAACAGAAACCCGGTCAATGACTATTGAGAAAGTACTGGCCGATGAGAAATGGGACTATATCAGTGTTCAGCAGGCCAGCCCTTTGTCTGGTATCTATGACAGCTACAAAGCTTCCCTACCTGAATTGGTTAACTATATCAGGGAACGAATTGGAAAGGAAACCGTATTAATGATGCACCAGACATGGGCTTATGCTACCAATGCCAACCACACCGGATTCAAAAACTATGACCAGAACCAAATGAAAATGTACACCAGCATTGTGGATGCAGTAAAGAAAGCCGCCAACCTGGTGGGTATCAAGAAAATTATCCCTTCGGGAACCGCCATACAAAATGCACGTACCTCCTTTATCGGCGACCATATGAATAGGGACGGATACCACCTTGACTTAACCATAGGCAGATATACAGCTGCCTGCACATGGTTTGAGGCATTGACCCATCAGAATGTAACAGAAAACCCATATTCTCCCGAAGGAATGGACCCAATCCATAAGAAAGCAGCTCAAATGGCTGCGCACAACGCCATCCTCTATCCGGACAAAGTTACGGAACTGACAGAACTGAAAAAGATTGCCGATTAATGCTTTTTAATTCTTAAGACTTACTTATATGTCTGCAAAATAATAAAAAGAAAGTAACCCGCTCATCAGTGAAGCTTTCTTTTATGTACTTTTGCACGCACCACCGTCTGGTAAAAGCAGATATTGGCAACTTCAATATTTCATCAGTATGAAAAAACTTATCCTAACCGGCATATGGCTCTTGTGTGGATTCCTCCTTCCAGCACAAGAACTAGAGCAGAATGTGGAAGAACGCCTCCAGACATTCTTTAGGAAATACACCACCCATACGGCCAACATCGGTACCTGCAAGCTGGATAGTTTCCGCATTGACTTCCGGAAGAAGAAATTGCTTGTCTATACAAACGAGCGCTTTGCCTACCAGCCTCTACGGCCTGAAACCGTTGATGCCATTTACCGCCATCTGGGACAAATCCTGCCAGGACCGGTGAACTATTTCGACCTCACCGTCTTTGCTGACGGGAAGAGCATCGAAGAGCTTATCCCCAACCTCTACCGGAAAGGGAAGAAAGACAAGGCACGTCTGTTCAGCCACCTGGAATACAAAGGTACCCCCTGGGTAACCCGTACCTCGCGCCCCTACGACATCACCCGCGGACTGGAAGGACGCCACATCGCCCTTTGGCAAAGCCACGGGAAATATTATATCAATGACAAGGACAAATGGGGATGGCAACGCCCGAGGCTGTTCTGCACTACAGAAGACCAGTTCACCCAATCCTTCATCCTGCCCTACCTCCTGCCCATGCTGGAGAATGCAGGAGCCAATGTATTCACTCCCCGCGAAAGGGACACGCAGAAGCAGGAAGTCATCGTAGACAATGACGGTAGCCTGAGCGGACATGGAGGACAAGGTTCCCTTTATCTGGACGTGAAAAGCCGGAAAGCACGTTGGGAACAGACCTCCCGACCCGGATTTGCCCAACGGAAACGAATCTATCAGGACAATGAAAACCCTTTCCTCTCCGGCACGGCACGCTTTGCCAAAACTGAAAAGAAGAAAGACAAGGCTTTTGCCGAATGGGTACCCGATATTCCGGAAACGGGAGAATATGCTGTATACGTATCTTACCAAACACTGCCGGGCAGCGTAAGCGATGCCAAATATCTTGTATTTCACAATGGAGGCGTCACGGAGTTCAAGGTGAACCAGCAAATAGGAAGCGGCACATGGGTGTACCTCGGCACATTCACTTTTGACAAAGGCCGGAACGACTACGGCATGGTGGTATTGAGCAACGAAAGCAAAGAGAAAGGCGTGGTCTGTGCCGATGCCGTCCGCTTTGGAGGAGGCATGGGCAACATTGCCCGCGGAGGACAAACCAGCGGCTTGCCCAGATACCTGGAAGGCGCACGCTACTTTGCCCAATGGGCAGGCATGCCCTATCCCGTCTATGGAGGCTATGAGGGAAAGAATGATATGAACGACGACATCAACGTACGTTCCCGTACAGTGAATTACCTTGCAGGAAAATCACTATTCAACCCAACGGAAGAAGGTTTGGGCATCCCCTTTGAAATGAGTATGGCCCTGCATAGCGATGCCGGTTTCAGTAAGGAAGATGAGATTATAGGCACTCTCGGCATTTATACCACCAACTTCAACAACGGCCGACTGCATGCCGGTACAGACCGCCATGCCTCCCGTGACCTTTCGGACATTCTGCTAACGCAGTTGCAGCGTGATATCCGCTCTACCTTCAACGTAGACTGGACACGCCGCAGCCTATGGAACCGCAACTACAGTGAAACACGCCTGCCCGCCGTCCCTTCCACCATCGTAGAACTGTTGTCGCACCAGAACTTCGCAGATATGCGCTTGGGACATGACCCTAACTTCAAGTTCACCGTCGGGCGTGCGCTCTATAAAGCCATTCTGCAATACATATGCAGCCAGCACGGCAGAGACTACGTTGTCCAACCCCTTCCCGTCAGCCACTTTGCCATCCGCTTCGGTCAAAAGAAGAATACTTTAGAGCTTTCCTGGCAAGGAGAGGAAGACCCGTTGGAGCCGACTGCCAAACCACGTGAATACATTGTATATACACGTATCGGTCGTGGAGGATTTGACAATGGCGTACGCGTCAGCTCCCCATCCCACACCGTAAAAATAGAACCGGGCATCGTCTATTCCTTTAAAGTAACCGCCGTAAACCGGGGTGGCGAAAGCTTCCCTTCGGAAATTCTTGCCGCCTACAAGGCAAAGCGTGAAAAAGGACAGATACTTATCGTCAACGGATTCGACCGCATCAGCGGGCCTGCCGTTATAGACACCCCCGATGCGGCAGGCTTCGACTTGTCACAAGATCCGGCGTACCCTATCTCTATGACATCTCCCTCTGCGGCGCCCAGCAGAATTTTAGCCGGAAGGAAGCAGGACGACGTCTGGGAGAGAGCAGTGACGAATACGAAGGCATGAAAATCATCGGAAACACTTTCGATTACCCCTTCGTACATGGCAAAGCCATCCAGGCAGCCGGAAATTACAGCTTCGTCTCATGCAGCGACGAGGCTGTGGAAAAGGGCATCCTCTCATTAGAGGATTATCCGATAGTGGACTATATCCTCGGACTTGAGAAAGAAGACAATTCCAGCAATCCGGCACGCAATACCTACTACAAAACATTCTCCTCGCCCATGCAGCGCATACTGACTTCCTATTGCCAGTCGGGAGGTCATCTCCTGGTCAGCGGTGCTACGTAGGCAGCGATATGGACAGCTCGCAGGGCAATAAAGAATTTATTCAGAATATCTTGAAGTACCGGCATGGCAACTCTCTGAAAACAGACGGGGACAAAATCGCTGTCCGGGGACTGGGGCATACCTTCACCCTTCCCCGCCTGCCGAATGAGCAAAGCTATCCGGTCACTTCCCCTGATTGCATCCTGCCCATGTCTCCCGCTTTTCCAGTCATGACCTATGCCATCGGCAACACACCCGCCGCCGTAGCCTATCAAGGCAGTGATTATCGCACTTTTGTCATGGGATTCCCTTTTGAAAGCATCCGGGAAGAAACATCCAGAAATGCAATTATGGCCTCCATACTCCGCTTTCTCACCACAGATTACACAGATTAACACAGACAAAATAGCAATCCCTATAAATAATCTGTGAAAATCTGTGTAATCTGTAGTGAAAAAACTATCTTTGCTTCCATTAATCATTAAACATTAACCACTAAACATTAAACATCATGTACACTATACAAGCCAACCCCAGCGGAACCCGTAGTTTAGAAGTTTCTGAAGAGAATCTTGCCACCATCGAGAAATACGGCCTCTTCCGCCATCTCATCGACAGCAACGGTATTGTGGACGAAACCGTGCTCGACAAGTTGAAACTGAACATCCGCTCCCTCATCGCCTCGCAAGAGGAAGACAGCAAAGACCTGCTCGACCTCTGTATCGACGTTATCTATCACAACAACATGAAGGCCTTCGGACTACAACAGCTCATCAAGCTCTATCTGCAATGGCTTTCCCAACAAGACACCATAGAAGAAGAATAAATGAAAACCATCGACACCTGCGGACAACAGCATTACAGCCCTTTAATCCCTGCCATCAAAGCCATGTGCGAGCCGGAAAAGGCGAGAAGCTGGAAATCATCATGGACGACGCTGCTGCCTTCAATGACATGAAAGAGTATCTTTCCGAGCAGCAGATAGGCTTCCGTGAGATTTACGACGGAGAACGGATGACATTACAGTTTTTAATGTGCAAATGAAAGAATATCGCCTTACAGACTGGCTTCCTACTACCAAGAAAGAAGTGGAACTACGTGGTTGGGACGAATTGGATGTAATACTTTTCAGCGGTGACGCCTACGTGGATCACCCTTCTTTTGGAGCCGCCGTCATAGGCCGCATCCTCGAAGCAGAAGGATTGCGCGTAGCCATCATCCCCCAACCCAACTGGCGCGACGACTTGCGCGACTTCAAAAAACTGGGACGTCCCCGTCTGTTCTTCGGCATCAGTCCCGGCTGTATGGATTCGATGGTCAACAAATATACTGCCAACAAACGCTTGCGCAGTGATGACGCCTATACCCCGGATGCACGTCCGGATATGCGTCCGGAGTACCCTTCCATTGTATATACCCAGATATTAAAGAAGCTATTCCCCGATGTCCCCGTCGTACTGGGCGCATCGAGCAAGCATGCGCCGCCTGACGCACTATGACTATTGGCAGGACCGTGTACGCCCCAGCATCCTCTCGACAGCGGAGCCGACTCACTCATCTACGGTATGGGAGAGAAACCGGTGGTGGAACTTGCGGAAAGCTGAAACGCCAACAGACACAGATGGACGCCCCAAGCTTCAAAAAGCTCATCGCCGATATTCCCCAAATGGTTTACCTTGACAAGGAAGTAGTGGTACAAGAAGGGGATATCACCCTCTTTTCCCATGAAGAATGTCTGAAAGATAAAAAGAAAGAAGCTGCCAACTTCCGTCATATCGAGGAGGAAAGCAACAAATATACAGCATCCCGCATCTTGCAAAAGAGCGGCAAGCTGACGGTAGTAGTCAATCCTCCCTATCCCCCTTTGACGGAAGCTGAACTCGACCGTTCTTTCGACTTGCCATACACGCGCCTGCCCCATCCCAAATACAAGGGAAAACGTATTCCGGCATACGACATGATAAAGTTCTCCGTCAACCTGCATCGCGGATGTTTCGGAGGATGTGCCTTCTGCACCATCTCCGCACACCAGGGCAAATTCATCGTAAGCCGCAGCAAGGAGAGCATTCTGAAAGAGGTGAAAGCCATCACGGAGCTGCCAGACTTCAAGGGTTATTTGAGCGATTTGGGAGGCCCGTCGGCCAATATGTACCGCATGAAGGGACGGGATGAGGCCGTCTGCAGGAAATGCAAACGCCCGTCGTGCATCTACCCCAAGGTATGCCCCAACCTGAATACGGACCACCGTCCGCTGCTCGACATCTATCATGCCGTAGATGCCCTGCCCGGCATCAAGAAGTCCTTCATTGGCAGCGGTGTACGCTATGACCTGCTGCTGCACCAGAGCAAGGACCCGAACACTAACAAAAGTACGCAGGAATATACCCGCGAGCTCATTGCCCGCCATGTCAGCGGTCGCCTGAAGGTAGCACCGGAGCATACGTCAGACCGCGTGCTCAACATCATGCGCAAGCCTCCGTTCAGCCAGTTCGGTGAGTTCAAGAAGATATTCGACAGGATTAACCATGAAGAAGGACTACGCCAGCAGCTTATTCCTTATTTCATCAGCAGCCATCCCGGATGCAAGGAGGAAGATATGGCAGAACTTGCCGTCATCACCAAGCGACTGGACTTCCATCTGGAACAAGTGCAAGACTTTACCCCTACTCCCATGACCGTTGCCACCGAAGCATGGTACACGGGCTTCCATCCTTATACGCTGGAACCGGTATTCAGTGCCAAAACGCAGCGCGAGAAACTGGCTCAACGCCAATTCTTCTTCTGGTACAAACCCGAAGAGCGCAGGAACATCATAAACGAACTGCGCCGGATAGGACGGACGGATTTGATAGACAAGCTATACGGGAAACGATAAAAATACGATATTTCCAAGAAACTCACAGCAACTGCATGAAACGATTCCTCCTCCTCTGCCTATCCCTACTCCCCATTGGAGCGACAGGTCTGCTGGCACAAAGCGAATGCCTGCCGCAAAATTACAGTATCATCTTCGGTGGCGGTGTATCCTTACCTCATGTAGAGGGAAACCGTAACGACTTCTTCAGCAAGAATGGCAACCGGGTGGGATATGACCTGATGACAGAAGGCCGCTACTACATCACGCCCCTATTTGCCGCAGGACTTCAATATGACTATCTACGCATGGCACGCCTGCCGGATAAGGCACATCTGCACTGCATACGCCCCAACATCACATACCGGCTTGTGGAGCAACGGGAATCAAGGACTGTTCCTCTCGTTCGGCATCGGGTATATGAACTATCAGGAACGGACATATAAACGCGGTGAACGGAACGGACACCTTTTCCATAAAGGATATTGTGGAATAACTTTCGCAGCAGGCTATGAGTTCCGCATCAGCCGTAAACTCTCGGGCATGATTCGCTGTGATTTCCTGACAGCAGACTGGTTTGCCAACCCCGATGCACGACTTTATAACACAGACGGGTATGATGACGGAGTAGACCATAGCTGGTTCAAAAACAACATCACTTTCTTCAATTTGGGATTCGCCTTGCAGTTCGGACGTTAGTGGCAGGAGTGGCAACAGTTTACTCTTCCACCTGCATTGCCACTACCTCCTGCAACACACAGACAGCTTCTTCTACCGTCTTGACATCCTTCACCAACATACTCCGTTTGTTGTTCTGTTCGCGCAGGTCACAACGCCGGGTGTACTTCATCATGTAGGCAATGACCTTACCGAAAGCCTGGCTCTGATAGTACGGGCTGTCCGGATTGGAGACGAAGAACAGGGACATGCGCCCACCTTTCAGAAAGACTTTCTCCACGCCGAGGCGGGCAGCCAGGCGTCGCAAGGGAACGATGTGCAGCAGTTCTTCCGTTTCGGGAGGAATCGGGCCGAAGCGGTCTTCGAGGCGGGAACGGAAAGCATCCACATCCTTGTCGAGTGTCAATCCGTCCAACTCGCGATAGAGCAACATACGCTCGCTGCTGCCAGTCACGTAATCGGCAGGCAACAGAAGTTCGAGGTCGCTTTCCACCTGGCATTCGTCCACAAACTGCTCGCCACTGATGACGCTCCGTCTGCTTTCAGTTCTTCGGCATAAAGGTCGGCAAACTCGTCGGTCTTCAGTTCGTGCACAGCTTCGGAGAGAATCTTTTGATACGTCTCGTAGCCTAGGTCGGCAATGAAACCACTCTGTTCGGCACCGAGCATATTGCCTGCGCCACGGATGTCAAGGTCCTGCATGGCAATGTGGATGCCACTGCCCAGGTCGGAGAAGTTCTCGATGGCTTGCAGGCGTCGTTTTGCTTCGGGAGTAAGGGAGGACAAAGGCGGTGCCAGCAGGTAACAGAAAGCTTTTTTATTGCTCCGCCCCACACGTCCGCGCATCTGGTGCAAGTCACTGAGGCCGAAGTTCTGCGCCTGGTTGATGATAATGGTATTGGCATTGGGTATGTCGATGCCACTTTCGATGATGGTAGTGGCAAGCAGCACGTCGTAATCGTAATTGACGAAATCAAAGATTATCTTCTCCAGTTCGGCAGGCTCCATCTGTCCGTGTCCGATACAGACACGGCAGTCGGGAATGTGCCGCTCTATCATGGCCTTCAACTCAAACAGATTGGAAATACGGTTATTCACGAAGAATACCTGCCCGTTACGGCTCATCTCAAAATTGACGGCGTCGGCAATGATTTCCTCGTTGAAGGTGTGCACTTCCGTCTGGATGGGATAGCGGTTAGGCGGCGGTGTCTGGATGACGCTCAAGTCGCGCGCACCCATCAGCGAAAACTGCAAGGTACGGGGAATGGGTGTAGCCGTCATGGTCAGCGTATCCACATTCACCTTCAATTGGCGGAGTTTCTCCTTGACGGAGACGCCGAACTTCTGCTCCTCATCAATAATCAACAAACCAAGGTCTTTGAACTTAACGTCTTTTCCCAGGATACGGTGGGTACCGATAAGAATATTCACTTCCCCTTCGGCAAGCCCTTTCACTACAGCCTTTGCCTGAGCAGCGGTGCGGGCACGACTCAGATACTCCACCCGGCAAGGCAAGCCTTTCAAGCGCTCCTTGAAGGTCTGGAAATGCTGATAGCAAGTACGGTAGTGGGCACCAGTACAGCCACCTGCTTATTGTCCGCCACAGCCTTGAAAGCGGCACGAACAGCCACCTCCGTCTTGCCGAAGCCCACGTCACCGCACACCAGGCGTCCATCGGACGGGCACTCTCCATGTCGGCCTTCACGTCGGAAGTAGCCTTGCTTTGGTCGGGGGTATCCTCATAGATGAAGGAGGCTTCCAACTCCCGTTGCAGGAAGCTGTCGGGACTGTATTGGAACCCCTTCTCCTCGCGGCGTTGCGAGTAGAGTTTTATCAAGTCGCGGGCAATATCCTTTATCTTCGTCTTGGTGCGGTCTTTCAGCTTCTCCCAGGCTCCGGTGCCGAGCTTGTTGAGGCGGGGCGCTTCACCCTCCTTTCCCTTGTACTTGGAAACCTTGTGCAGAGAGTGGATGGAGACAAACACCACATCTTCGTTCTGATAGACAATCTTCATCACCTCCTGCGTGGTGTCACCGTTGGGGATACGTACCAGTCCGGCAAAACGCCCCACACCGTGGTCGGTATGCACCACATAGTCGCCGGGGGTGAATTGGTTCAGCTCCTTCAGGCTCAAGGCCACCTTGCCGCTGCGTGCCTTGTCGCTCTTCAAGTTATACTTGTGAAAGCGGTCGAACAGCTGATGGTCGGTAAAGACGCAGATACGCAAAGTGTCGTCGGCAAAGCCTTCGTGCAGTGTCCGTTCCACGGCGGTAAAGGATATGTTGTCTCCACGGTCCTCAAAGATGGCACGGATGCGGTCGGTCTGTTTCAGGCTGTCGCTGCATATGTAGATGGTGTAGTGACGGGAGAGGTATTCGCGGAAACTCTCCGCCACCATGTCGAAGTTTTTATGGAAGATAGGCTGTACCGTAGTATGGAACGAGACGGTAGCATCCGGCGTTCCGGTGGGCTTGTTGCCGAACTCCATCCGGCGGAAATCGAGGGCGCGCAGGGTGAACTCGCCACCATCAATCAGCTTGCCTTCCAGCGTGATGGCTCCATTCTCCTCCGACTCACGGGCGGCGATGGCCTGTGGGGTGAGCGATTCGTCGTGCACGGTCTGGATGCGTTCGCGTAGCCAGAGAAAGTCGCGCATGGCAAGCAAGCTGTCCGACGGAAGGAAATCGAGGAACGACACCATGCCGCCGCTTCCCTTTTTTTCCAGGCTATGGCTCAAGTCGGGAACTATCACGATGCTTTCTTTCTTCTCCTTCGAGAGCTGTGTTTCCACCTCGAAGGTACGGACGCTTTCCACCTCATCGCCGAAAAAGTCTATACGGAAGGGATATTCGGAAGAGAAGGAAAAGACGTCGATAATACTGCCACGAACGGCATACTGCCCCGGCTCGTAGACGTAGTCCACATATTCGAAACCGTAGCTGCGCAATACGTCCGTCACGAAGTTCATATCCACCTCTCGCCTGCATGCAGTTTCAGTGTATTCTCTCCCAGTTCCTTACGAGAGACCACCTTTTCGGCCAGCGCATCCGGATAGGTCACCACGCAAAGCCCCTCTTCTCCTTTTTGCAGGCGACTCAGCACTTCTGTACGGAGTATTTCGTTTGCCGCATCCTTCTGCCCGTACTTGATGGCGCGGCGGAACGAAGAAGGAAAAAACAATACCTGCTCTGTCCCCAATATCTGCGTCAAATCATGATAGAAATAACCGGCTTCCTCCATATCGCCCAGAATGAAAACGAGCGGACAAGTAGCCCGCTGAACCAATACAGACGAAAACAAAGAAGCGGCAGAGGCATATAAACCTCCGCAATATAGGTGACGGACAGAGTTATCTTTCAGAAGCCTGCACACCCCCTCTACATTGGATGGGAAGCATAAGATTGTTGCAGTTCAGTTATATTCATTGCTTTGCGCTTTTTCCCCCGGTATTGCCTCTCATAAGGTATCCTACCGAAATAAATTCGGTGCAAAAATACACAAATAATCTTTAGCTTTGACCTGTCGGCAACTATGTTCTCTGAAATAATCTTTCTGCTGTCAGCCTGCACATCCTTCACCTTTTTTCTGTATCGCCCTATTTATCGGGGAAGGCAATGAAACTTCTTTTCCTCCAATTATGAATAACACAGCCTGCACAATCCCTATTCAGGAGTTATGTTACACAAAGTTTATCCCCAGCCTGCGGACATGTATCCCAGGGGTTGTCTGTCTATCCCAAGGCTTGGGATAGACAGACCAAGACTGAAGAGCACTTTTTCTCCCTATATCTACCCACTTTATCCTTTATACTTCGAAAGTTTTTCTTTAATAGTTTGAATGTTTTCTGTTAATGATTGAAACGGGAATAGCTAAAGATTGAGGCTAAAGTTCAAAGTCAAGCATATGGTTCTTTGATTTAACCTGCATTCCTTATAGTCAGGAGTTAGAAGGAGCTACATAAATGAAAGAGTCGTGGCGCCAGAACTTTGCAAAATCAAGATTTGTGTGAAAATGCTGCCAGATAAAAAAGAAATGTATTACATTTGTTCCCAGTTATAACCCCCATTACCTATAAGTATGCAAACATCAGACAGCATTGTCATCATCCCCACCTACAATGAACGGGAGAATATAGAAAATATCATCCGTGCCGTTTTTGCTCTGAAACATGGTTTTCACATCCTTGTCATTGAAGACGGTTCGCCCGACGGAACAGCTGCCATTGTAAAGACCTTGCAGCAGGAGTTTCCCGAACGCCTCTTCATGGTGGAGCGCAAAGGAAAGCTGGGATTGGGAACAGCCTATATAGCCGGCTTTAAGTGGGCATTGCAACGAGGTTATGAGTATATCTTCGAAATGGATGCCGACTTCAGCCACAATCCCCAAGACCTGCCCCGTCTCTACCGCGCTTGCTCCGAAGAGGGTGCCGATGTAGCCATCGGTTCACGTTATGTGAGTGGTGTGAACGTAGTGAACTGGCCCATGGGACGTGTACTGATGTCTTATTTTGCCTCCAAATATGTACGCTTCATCACCGGGCTGCCCATCCACGATACTACAGCCGGATTCGTATGTTACCGCCGCCGGGTATTGGAGACTATCAATCTGGACGGCATCCGCTTCAAAGGATACGCCTTCCAGATAGAAATGAAATTCACCGCCTACAAATGCGGCTTCAAGGTAAAGGAAGTGCCTGTCATCTTCATCAATCGCGAACTGGGCACCTCCAAAATGAACAGCAGTATTTTTGGTGAAGCCGTATTCGGAGTGATTCGGTTGAAATGGAACAGTTGGTTCCATAAATATCCTACCGTAGATAAGGAGATGAAGTAATGGGTGATAGAGTGATAGGGGTTTACTATAAATATTAGGAAGATATGAAAAGAACATTGATACATAACGCTACGATTGTCAACGAAGGACAATCCGTGAAAGGTTCCGTAGTGATAGAAGACGGGCGCATTGCAGAGGTACTGACCAACTGGAAACCTCTCTCCGCCCCTTGTGACGAGACCATAGATGCCACCGGATGCTATCTGTTGCCTGGCATCATCGACGACCATGTACATTTTCGCGATCCCGGGCTGACCCACAAAGCGGACATCCTCACCGAAAGCCGTGCGGCTGCCGCAGGTGGTGTGACCTCCATCATGGATATGCCCAATACAAATCCGGTGACCACTACGCTGGATGCCTTGAACGCCAAACTTGATTTGCTGAACGAGAAGTGTATCGTAAACCATTCCTGCTACTTCGGCGCAACAAACGACAATTACAGCGAATTCGGCAAGCTGGACAAGCACCGCGTCTGCGGTATCAAGCTATTCATGGGCTCCAGTACCGGAAACATGCTGGTAGACAAGATGAACAGCCTGCTGAACATCTTCAATGGTACAGACATGCTGATTGCCGCCCACTGCGAAGACCAGGAAACCATCAAGAACAATATTGCCAAGTATAAGGAAATGTTTGCCGGAGAGAATGATATTCCCATAGGCAAGCATCCCTACATCCGCTCTTCGGCAGCATGCTATGCATCCTCTGAACTGGCAGTACGGCTGGCAAGAATTGCCGGAGCACGGTTGCATATCCTGCATGTGTCCACAGCTAAGGAACTGCAACTATTCAATGACTATTCACTTTCCGAGAAGCATATCACCGCCGAAGCATGCGTTGCCCATCTCCTCTTCACGCTCAGTGACTATCGCACGCTGGGTGCACGTATCAAGTGCAATCCCGCCATTAAGAAGCAAGCCGACCGCGACGCCCTGCGTGCCGCCGTCAACTCCGGCTGATAGACGTAATAGCCACCGACCATGCCCCCATCTGCTCGCCGAGAAAGAAGGGGGTGCCTTGAAGGCCATGTCCGGCATGCCGATGATACAGTTTTCGCTTGTCAGCATGCTGCAACTGGTAGATGAGGGAATATTCACACTCGAGACCATCGTTGAAAAAATGTGCCATGCTCCCGCACAAATTTACCGCATCAACGAGCGCGGCTATATCCGTGAAGGTTACCGGGCAGACCTTGTGCTGGTACGCCCCGATGCCCCGTGGGAAGTGACAGCCGACAAAGTTTTGAGCAAATGCGGCTGGAGCCCATTGGAAGGACATACCTTCAACTGGAAAGTGGAAAGGACTTTTGCCAACGGACATCCCGTTTATAGCGACGGCATGGTGGACGATGCTTATCGTGGCGAGGAACTGAGATTTGGGGAGTGAAGGCTAGGAATTAAGGATTAGGGATTAAGGATTAAATGGGATGAAAAGGACAATACTGGCACCGGGGCATGAATTGCTTTCGTATCGGATTCATGAAGTAACCCCTTACATCAACTGGATTTATTTCTTCCATGCCTGGGGCTTCCAGCCTCGCTTTGCGGCTATTGCCAACATCCATGGCTGCGATTCCTGCCGTGCACTTTGGCTGACAACCTTTCCCGAGGAGGAACGTACCAAAGCTTCCGAAGCCATGCAGCTCTTCAAGGAAGCCAATAGAATGCTCGGCCGACTGGACGAAACAATCTCCATCCATTGCATCTTCAGGCTTTGCCAGGCAAATGCAGACGGAGATAACCTCTTGATAGAAGGAACAACCTTCCCACTGCTCCGCCAGCAGACACCCCAACCCGATGGCGGTCCATTTCTCTGTCTGAGCGATTTTATACGTCCCCTCTCTTCAGGCACGCCCGACATCGTAGGACTTTTCGCCTCCACCATCAGTGAAGAGGCCGAAGAGACTTATAAAAGCGACCCTTACAAACATCTCCTTGTACAGACTCTGAACGACCGCCTTGCCGAAGCCGCCACAGAAAAGATGCACGAATATGTCCGCAAGGAGGCTTGGGGGTATGTCCCCGACGAATCCTTGTCCATTCCGGATCTGCTGGTCGAGAAATACCAAGGCATCCGCCCCGCTGTGGGATACCCCTCCCTACCCGACCAATCCGTGAATTTCCTGCTGGACGAACTGCTCGGCATGAAGCAGATAGGCATCACGCTGACTGAACATGGAGCCATGCACCCTCACTCCTCCGTCTGCGGCATGATGCTGGCACATCCCGCATCCCGATACTTTTCAGTGGGCAAGATTGGAGAAGACCAGCTGGACGACTACGCCCGCCGCCGGGGAATGCCAATAGGGATATGCGGAAGTTTTTAGCCACTACAATATGAATAATGTGCTAATGTGCCTATATGCTAATGTGCCAATTGGCTGCGCTATATGTATATTGTGCTACCATGCCGCAGGTCATTGGCACATTAGCATATAGGCACATTAACACATTAAAATAATCCTTTTTGAACTGTGATTTATCGCCACACAATGCGACTAACAGTGCAAAAGCAATTCGAAAGAAGCTAAAAGATGGAAAATGCAGAACAAGAGTTTGTATCCGTGGTACGGGAGTATGAGCGCGTGATATATAAGGTGTGCTATCTGTACACCACGCCCAATGCTACCCTCAACGACCTGTATCAGGAAGTGGTGCTCAACTTATGGAAAGCATTTCCCAAGTTCCGGCGGGAGTGTAAGATTTCCACATGGATTTACCGCATCGCACTGAACACGTGCATCAGCTTTATCCGCAAAGAAAAGAACATCCCCGAAATCGTCACCCTCACCCAGGAAGCCGACCGGACTGAAGAAACCGACGAGACACAAGCCATGCTACGGCAGCTCTACCGGATGATAAACCGACTGGGACAATTGGAAAAGTCCATCATACTGCTCTATCTGGAAGAGAAAAGCTACGAAGAAATTGCCGAAATCACCGGGCTGACCTTGACAAACGTTGCCACCAAACTCAGCCGCATCAAGGACAAATTGAAAAAAATGAATAAGGAGGAATAAATATATGGAACTGGATGAACTGAAGAAATCATGGAACGCACTGAATGAACAGTTGCAGAAAGAACCGATTGCTGACGAACAGCAGATTACCGAACTGATTGCCGGCTACAAGGCCAATACCCGCAAAAGTCTGGGACGACTCGTAGTCATACAGCGTTTCTCTATCGGAATGGGAGCGGTAGGTCTGGCAGCCCTTCTGCTTATATGGCTGTTGCTGCCCACCTTCGGCTTCAATGAGCAGCTGCAAGGCAAGATTGTCGCTTTACTGGGATTCATCGCTATAAGCATCCTCATAGGCATGTGGTGGGACTGGAAAACATACCGCTGGAACAAGGACACGCGTATTGATGAAATGGGGGTTGCCGAAGTCAGTCGCCGTATGACCACCTTCCGCCAATGGACCAGATATGAAGTGATGGGCATCTCCATTTGGATTATCCTTTTCAATATCCTCAACTATTGGGTGATGGAATATCATCTGGCACCAGCCAGCGTACAAGCCCTACTGATTACCCTTTTCGTAGTATTTGACGCGCTAATTATCTATATTCTCTACAAAAAAGTGATTTACAAACATCTGGACAATATTAAAAAGAACATTGAAGAATTGAAAGATATATGCACCGAGTAACTCTTGTTTTCATCCTTTTCCTTCTCATCCCCGACCTTTACATTTACTTGGTTTATGTAGTAAGAAAAACCAGAAAGGCAGTCCTTCACTGCCTTTATTGGCTTCCCACCTTGCTATTAGCGGCAGGCTATGTTTACTTCATATTCCTTACGGGCGACAATGCGATGTCAAACCATACGCAGGCCATAGGCAGACTGGCAATTACCATCATGCTGTTTGTCTTTCCAAAAACCATATTCATGCTTTGCTCGCTGGTGGGAATACTGGCACACTTCATCATCCGTCGTTGTCCCCGCAGCCCGTTCACCGCTATAGGACTGGTTTTGGCTGTCGTCAGCTTCTTCAATATCCTTTACGGTACCCTGGCAGGCATCACCCGTTTCGATACAAAAGAAGTGGAATACCGTTCTGCCAATATTCCGGAAGGTTTCGACGGCTACCGCATCGTGCAAATATCGGACATACACATCGGCAGTTGGCAAGGCAATCCGGACCCCATCAAACAGTTGGTCGATTTAGTCAACGGACAGAAGCCGGACCTGATTGTCTTCACCGGTGACCTCGTGAACCAGCAGAGCCACGAACTGGATGGTTTCCAAGAAATACTCTCCCAACTATATGCACCGGACGGAGTATACTCCATCCTCGGCAACCATGACTATGCTCATACTATCACTGGCAAAGCCCGAAAGCAGAAATCGCCAATCTGGACTATTTAATCCGGCAGCAGAAAGCAATGGGATGGAAACTGCTGAACAATGAGCATGACATCCTTCATCACAAAGGTGACAGCATAGCCTCATCGGTGTGGAAAACGACGGGGAGCCTCCTTTCTCCCAATTTGCAGACTTGCCGCAAGCCATGCAGGGCACGGAGGGAATGTTCCAAATATTGCTCAGCCATAACCCTACCCACTGGAGGCGCGAGGTACTGCCCCAATCGGGTATTTCACTGATGCTTGCAGGACACACCCACGCCATGCAAGGCATCTTGTTCGGACATTCCCTTGCCGAACTTATCTATCCGGAATGGAGAGGAATGTACTACGAAGGCAAGAGGGCTTTGTACGTAAATATTGGCATCGGCTATGTAGGACTGCGTTCCGGTTCGGGGCATGGCCGGAAATTACAGTACTAAAATTAGTAAGAGAGAAAGAGTGACGAAATAAGAAAAAGGTATATCTTTGTAGCAATAAAAAATCCGACACCTATGAAGATACTTTATATTATTTATCAGGTTTGCTTTGCGTTGCCCATTTTATTGGTACTGACTATCCTTACAGCATTGGTCACCATCATCGGTTCGCTGATAGGAGGAGCGCATATCTGGGGTTACTATCCCGGTAAAATCTGGTCACAGCTCATCTGCTATATACTGCTTATTCCGGTGGAGGTACATGGAAGGGAGAAAATACACAAACGTACTTCCTACGTGTTTGTGCCCAATCACCAAGGTGCCTTCGACATATTCTTGATATACGGATTCCTGGGACGGAACTTCAAATGGATGATGAAGAAGAGCCTGCGCAAAATCCCGTTTGTCGGCAAGGCATGCGAGAGCGCAGGACATATCTTCGTCGACCGTTCCAGCCCCAAGAAGGTGCTTGCCACCATGCGGCAGGCAGAATCATCTTTGAAAGACGGCGTGTCACTGGTAGTATTTCCCGAAGGGGCACGTACCTTCACGGGACACATGGGGTACTTCAAGAGAGGTGCTTTCCAGTTGGCAGATGAACTGCAACTGGAAGTGGTGCCCGTCACTATAGACGGCTCGTTCGAGATTCTTCCACGCACCGGAAAGTGGATACACCGCCACCGGATGATACTGACCATCCATGAACCTATTCCTCCCAAAGGGAAAGGGGCAGAAAACATCAAGGCAAGCATGAACGAGGCTTATGCGGCGGTGGAGAGTGCATTGCCGGAAAAGTATAAAGGGATGGTGAAGAACGAAGACCAGGACAGATAAAGACATAATGACAAACGAATGCTGAATATCCTATCAAGATATTCAGGCATTCCCGTTTGTCATTATCAACTCATTCCTGTTTATTTCTGTCCTCCTACAGAAGCATTTTGCTTCATGCGTTTCTGCTCTTCAATCAGCTGCATGTTCTCCTTCGCCTTTGTAAGGAAATCCTTCACCAAAGTATTCTCTTTAAAAGACAAGGGAGCAGTCCTCATGATGTCCTCAATCTGCGGAGTCATCACCGGATAGGGCAGTGTGCTGCACATCATCATGAATACACTGGGGCCCAGCACATTCTCAAAGTTATCTACAATGAACTGCCGGACGTAGTCGTTCATCTCCTTCACAAGTGCTTCGCCTTCCTTTGCCAACTGCCCATGCACGTCATCCAGATTGGCACCGTCCAGCACCATACGCGCCTCTTTCCGTTCCAGCTCCTCTATCTTCACTTCCAGGGAATTGCGCTTGTCTATGAACTCGTACAGTTTGTCATTCAAAGGAGTCCCTTTGGCAATCAACTGAGTATTGGAGATGGAAACCACGATTTTGCCGTCTTCCAGCACCAAAGGCATAATGCCTCGTGGTCCATATAAAGAGTCACCATCATCACGGAATCGGCCCGGCCTTTCATCTTGAAATGCCCATGGATAACCTCTGCCGAGTCGACGTTCACCCATTGCCCGTCCCGAAGCGTCTTGAGGAACAACATCTTTCCGTCAAGGCTGGTTACCGAGGAACTGCCCTCTATCTTATACTTGCGGTTGCAAGAAGTAAAGAGCACAAGCAGGAGCAAAAAGGGTAAAATGCGGTTCACACTCATTCTAATCATGCAAGAAACGATTTTTGAATTACACCCAGCAAAGGTATTAATATTCCTTATAAACCGGATAGAAAGAAAGGATTTTTCATTCGGTTTACGTATTTTTGCACAATTATAAATTATAAAAATAGAGAAAATATACATGTCAACCTATGCACCTTTTGCCAAACCGCTCTATGTAATGCTGAAACCGGTAGGTGCGGTATGCAATCTGGCATGCGATTATTGCTATTATCTGGAGAAATCCAAACTATATAGAGATAATCCCAAGCATGTAATGAGTGATGAACTTCTGGAAAAGTTTATCGAGGAGTACATCAACTCGCAGACCATGCCCCAGGTTCTATTCACCTGGCATGGCGGAGAGACACTGATGCGTCCGCTGTCTTTCTACAAACGGGCCATGGAGCTGCAAAGGAAATATGCCAACGGACGCACCATCGACAACTGCATACAGACCAACGGCACGTTGCTCACCGATGAATGGTGCCGGTTTTTCAAAGAAAACAACTGGTTGGTGGGCGTCTCCATAGACGGACCGCAAGAGTTCCATGACGAATACCGGAAGAACAAGCAGGGCAAGCCCTCTTTCGTCAAGGTGATGCAGGGCATCAACCTGCTGAAAAAGCACGGTGTGGAATGGAACGGAATGGCAGTGGTCAATGACTACAACGCCGACTATCCGCTGGACTTCTATAATTTCTTCAAGGAGATAGGATGCCATTACATCCAGTTTGCCCCCATCGTGGAGCGCATTGCCCCTCATGGGGACGGACGCCATCTTGCCTCCCTGCAGACAAGGAAAAGAGCACGCAGCTGGCAGACTTTTCCGTCACGCCGGAACAATGGGGAGACTTCCTATGCGCCTTGTTCGACGAATGGGTAAAGCAGGACGTGGGTACTTACTACATACAGTTATTCGACTCTACCTTGCCAACTGGATAGGCGAACAACCGGGTGTATGTTCCATGGCAAAGACTTGCGGCCATGCAGGCGTCATGGAGTTCAACGGAGACGTATATGCGTGCGACCATTTTGTTTTCCCCGAATATAAACTGGGCAACATCCATCAGAATACACTGGTGGAGATGATGTACGGAGAACGGCAACAAGCTTCGGACTGATGAAGCAACAATCTCTCCCCACCCAATGCAGGGAGTGCGAATGGCTGTTTGCCTGCAACGGCGAATGTCCAAAGAACCGTTTTGCACGTACAGCCGACGGAGAGCCGGGACTGAATTACCTTTGTGCAGGATATCATAAGTTCTTCAGTCACGCAGCCCCATACATGGACTTTATGAAGAACGAACTGATGAACCGGCGTCCGCCTGCAAACATTATGGAAGCAATAAGAAACAATGCCATAAAGCCATAAGCCCACAAGCGATGACAATGAAATTCAAAGACATTACTTAATAATTGATTATATGAAGATTACATTTAAGAAAGGTTTGCTTGCGGCCATTGCCGCACTGACAGTCTGCTCTGCGCGTGCAGACGAAGGAATGTGGTTGTTGCAACTGATGAAACAGCAGAACTCCATCGACATGATGAAAAAGCAAGGACTGAAGCTGGAGGCTGACGACCTTTACAATCCCAACGGCGTGTCACTGAAAGATGCTGTAGGTATCTTTGGCGGTGGCTGTACCGGCGAAATCATCTCTCCGGAAGGACTGATTCTGACCAATCACCATTGCGGATACGGTGCCATACAGCAGCACAGCAGCGTGGAACACGATTATCTGACAGATGGTTTCTGGGCCATGAACCGCAGTGAAGAACTGCCCACCCCGGGATTGAAATTCCGTTTCGTGCACCGCATTGTAGACATCACCGACCTTGTCAACGCTAAAATAAAGGCAGGCGAAGTGACGGAAATCGATGCACTGACTTCCCCGTTCCTCAGCAAACTGGCAAAGGAAGAACTGGAGAAGAGCGATTTGAAGGGTAAACCGGGCATTGAAGTGCGCGCACTCCCCTTCTATGCAGGAAACAAATTCTATATGTTCTATTATAAGGTATACAGCGACGTGCGTATGGTTGCCGCTCCTCCCTCCTCGGTAGGTAAGTTTGGCGGTGAGACCGACAACTGGATGTGGCCGCGCCACACGGGCGACTTCTCCATGTTCCGTATCTATGCCGATGCCAACGGAGAGCCGGCTGAATACAGTGAAAGCAATGTACCCTGAAAACGCCGAAGTTCCTGCCCATCTCCATCAAAGGTCTGAACGAAGGTGACTACGCCATGATTATGGGCTTCCCCGGCAGCACAGAACGTTACCTCACCCAGAGCGAAGTGAAGCAACGCATGAACGCCGTGAATCAGGCAATGATTGATATGCGCGGCGTACGCCTCGAAGTGCTGCGCAAGTATATGGATGCCAGTGACAAGACCCGCATCCAGTATGCCAGCAAGTTTGCCGGAAGCAGTAACTACTGGAAGAACTCCATTGGTATGAACAAGGCAATCATCGACAATGACGTGTTGGGCGCCAAAGCCGAAATCGAGAAAAAGTATGCCGCCTTTGCCCAAGGAAAACCCGAATACGAGGGTGTGGTAGAGAAAATTGATGCCATCATCGAGAAAAGCACCCCCACGCTGCGCCAGCTCTACTATACCAACGAAGCATTGCGCGGTGCTATCGAATTCGGCAGTACCTACCTTATTATGGATAACATAAAGAAAGCGCTCGAAGAGAAGAACGACTCATTGCTGCAAGCTTCGAAGAAGCAGTTGGAAAATGCATACGATGGTATCCACAATAAAGACTACGACCACGAAGTGGACCGCGCCGTAGCCAAAGCCATCCTGCCCGCCCTTGCCAAGCACTGAACGCCGACGAGCTGCCCTCCTTCTACCAAACCATCAACGGAGAGTTCAAGGGCGACTACAACGCATACGTAGACAACATTTACGACAACTCCATCCTCTCCAACCGCAAGAACCTGGATAAATTCCTGCAAAGCCCACCGTGAAAGCCATCGAGAAAGACCCTGCTACGGCTTACTCGCGCTCCAAGAACGAAAAGCTGCAGGAACTCGGAAAGCAATACATGGAACTGGAAAGCGGAATGGAACTGCTCCACAAGGCCTACATCCGTGGCTTGGGTGAAATGAAACAGCCCGTCCCCTCCTATCCGGATGCCAACTTCACCATGCGTCTGACCTATGGTAATGTAAAATCATACAGCCCACGCGATGCCGTACACTACGACTACTATACCACTACCGACGGTATCCTTGAAAAAGAGAATCCCGAAGACCGTGAATTCGTGGTACCCGCCAAGCTGAAAGAACTGATTCAAAAGAAAGACTTCGGACGCTACGCCATGGCAGACGGCACCATGCCGGTTTGCTTCCTCACCACGAACGACATCACCGGCGGTAACTCCGGCAGCCCCGTCATCAATGGCGAAGGACAGCTCATCGGATGTGCCTTCGACGGAAACTGGGAGTCACTGAGCGGCGACATCAACTTCGACAACAACCTGCAACGTTGCATCGCACTGGATATACGCTACGTGCTCTTCATCCTCGACAAGCTGGGCAACTGCGGTCATCTGATAAAAGAAATGAACATTATAGAATAAATTAAAGCCTCCGAGAGATTACCTCCCATACTGAATGGCATTCAGTCGTATAGTGAATGCCATTCAGTCGTATACTTAACCCTATTCAGTCGTATACTGAATAGCCCCCCTCTCAGACACCCTTCTAACGCACATTAGCATGAAAAGAATCATACTATCATTATTTTAACATCCACTGTTTTATCGGCACACGCCGATGAGGGTATGTGGATGCTCACCGACCTGCAAAAGCAGAACGAGGTCGCCATGACGGAACTGGGCCTGCTCATCCCTGCCAACCAAATATACAACCCCGACGCATTGCCCTGAAGGATGCCGTAGTGCACTTCGGCGGCGGTTGCACCGGCGAAGTCATCTCTGCCGAAGGGCTGGTACTGACCAACCACCACTGCGGCTATGGCGCCATACAGCAGCACAGCTCGGTGGAGCACGACTACCTGACCGACGGTTTCTGGGCCATGTCGCGCGAAGAGGAGCTTCCCTGCAAGGGACTCACCGTCACCTACATCGACCGGATACTGGACGTGACGGACTACGTGAACGAACAACTGAAAACCGACGACGACCCGAACGGCACCAATTATCTGTCTCCCAAATACCTGAAGACAGTAGCCGACCGCTTCGCCAAGTCCGAAGGCATCGCCCTGACACCTGGCCGCAAACTGGAACTGAAAGCCTTCTACGGTGGAAACAGATACTATCTGTTCGTAAAGACCACCTATAGCGACATCCGCATGGTAGGCGCTCCCCCCTCCTCCATCGGCAAGTTCGGCGCAGACACCGACAACTGGATGTGGCCCCGCCACACGGGAGATTTCTCCATGTTCCGCATCTATGCCGACAAAGACGGGAAACCCGCCGCTTACAGCAAAGACAACGTTCCCCTGAAAGTGAAGAAACATCTCACCATCAGCCTTGACGGCTATCGCGAGGGCGACTTTACCTTCGTCATGGGATTCCCCGGACGCAACTGGCGCTACATGATTTCCGACGAGGTGGAAGAGCGTATGCAAACCACCAACTTCATGCGCCACCACGTGCGCGATGTCCGCCAGAAAGCTCTGATGAAACAAATGTTGCAAGACGATGCCGTACGCATCCACTATGCCAGCAAGTATGCATCTTCTGCCAACTACTGGAAAAATGCCATCGGTATGAACGAAGGTCTCGTCCGTCTGAAAGTATTGGACACTAAACGTGCACAGCAAGAGGCACTCCTGCACGCGGACGCTCGCTGAACGACAATAGCTATCAGCAAGCATTCGACCAGATACGCGCCATCGTAAAGCAACGCCGTCCAGCCTCTACCACCAGCAAGCCATTCAAGAAGCACTGGTGACGGGACTCGATTTCATGCGTATCCCCAGCACCGCAGGACTGGTATCTGCCTTGAAGAACAAGGACAAGAAACAGATTGCAGCAGCTAAAGACAGCCTTCAGAAGGCAGCCGACCGCTACTTTGCCTCTGTCCCCTTCCCCGAAGTGGAACGTATTGTTGGCAAGGAAATGCTGAAAATCTACATGAAGTATATCCCTGCCGAACAACGCATCGGTATTTTCCAAATCATAGACAAGCGTTTCAAGGGCAACAGCGACGCTTTCATCGACGCCTGCTTTGAACATTCCATCTTCGGCAACAAGGAGAACTTTGCCAAGTTCATCCGCAAGCCCAGCCTCTACAAGATTAATACAGACTGGATGGTCTTGCTGAAATATTCCATCACGGACGGCCTGCTTCAGACCTCCATTGCCATGATGGATGCCAATAAAAACTACAATGCCGCCCACAAGGTATGGGTAAAGGGCATGATGGACATGAAACTTGCCAATGGTCAGCCCATCTATCCGGATGCCAACTCCACCTTGCGCCTGACCTACGGTCAAGTGCTCCCCTACGCTCCGGCAGACGGTGTGAAATATGATTACTACACCACTCTGAAAGGAGCTATGGAGAAGGAAGATCCCGACAATTGGGAGTTTGTAGTCCCCGCCAAACTGAAACAGCTGTATCAGGCAAAGGATTTCGGACGTTATGCCATGCCGAACGGCGAAATGCCCATCTGCTTCATTGTCAACACAGACAATACCGGTGGAAACTCCGGCAGCCCAGTGTTCAATGCCAAAGGAGAACTGATAGGTACCGGCTTTGACCGCAATTACGAAGGTCTGACTGGCGACATTGCCTTCCGTCCGTCCTCCCAACGAGCAGCATGTGTAGACATCCGCTACACCTTGTTCATCATCGACAAATACGCGGGAGCTTCGCATCTCATTGAAGAGATGACGATTAAATAATGATTTAGCGAACAAATCCTCCTCCTATTTTGTTATCATTACAAATAAATAAAAACAGAAAGGAAAAAATTATGGAAAAGTTTGAAGAATTGATACAATCAGAAAAGCCCGTTTTAGTTGATTTCTTTGCAACCTGGTGTGGCCCGTGCAAGGCCATGCATCCGGTACTGGAGGAACTCGAAAACGAAATAGGAGATGCTGCCCGTATCGCCAAAATAGATGTAGACCAGCACGAAGAACTTGCTGCCCGCTACCGCATACAAGCAGTACCGACATTTATCGTATTTAAGAAAGGTGAAGCCGTATGGCGCCACTCGGGTGTCATCAGCGGTAAGGATTTGAAAGCCGTTATAGAACAAAACTCTTAACAAGAAGAAATGAAGAAGATTATAGCAATGGTTGCCCTCGTGTTTTCCTGCATGCTGGCCTATGCTCAAACAAACGGAGAAGTTATCGTCATGAACAAAGCCATGTTCATCAAGGATGTGTTCGACTATGAGAAATCCCAGGACTGGAAATACAAGGGAAACAAGCCTGCCATCATAGACTTATATGCCGACTGGTGCGGACCTTGCCGCATGGTGGCTCCCATTATGAAGGAACTGGCCAAAGAGTATGCCGATAAAATCGTTGTCTACAAAGTCAATGTGGATAAGGAAAAGGAACTGGCAGCGTTGTTCAATGCAACAAGCATCCCTCTTTTTGTATTCATCCTATGAATGGAGAGCCTCAGCTCTTCCGCGGAGCAGCCGATAAGGCTACCTACAAAAAGGCGATTGATGACTTTTTACTGAAAACAGAATAGTTCATAATAGAAAGAAAAACTCCTGACTACCTTTACAAAAAGGCAAGTCAGGAGTTTTTGTATCCTATTCACTCAAAACACGATAGGCATCTCTTTCCATTCTCCTCCGTGTAGTTCCATCACCGATTCATATCCAGCTTTCCTCAAGGCACGCAAAGCTTCGGGACGTCCGTTGTTTATCCGTTCCGGATAGTGTGAATCACTGTTCACCTGCACACGTACACCCAAATCATGCAGGTAGGAGAAATACCGCTCATTGGGATAGAAAGTGCCCAAGTCATGATAGGCTTTGGTATTGACCTCTACCTGATAGCCGCGACGGGCAATATCTGCGAAATACGCCCTAACCAGCTCATCATACCAAGGCTCGTCCAGCAATCCCGGGCGATAGCATGCTGCATTGTAGTGCATCTTATCGGCATGGCCCACAATATCAAAACCACCCAGCTCAAGCATCCTCGTCAACCTACCATAATAGAGACGGACCACATGCTCCAAGTCACCGCAGAAATGTCCGTCTACAATGGTCTTAAAGGTATCCGCAGGTACATCTACATCCACCACTTCCCCTTTGTCATTGTAGAGAAGATGTACAGAACCAATACGGTAGTCCAACGGCAACTCCCTGAAACGGGCGATGGACGGATTACTCGCTTCATTCAGATAATCAATCTCCAGACCGATATACAGTTCGATACGTCCAGCATACTTCTCCTTCAGACGATGGAATTCAGATAGATAGTCGTCCATGATATCCCACTCCATAGTCCATGCCGTAGAAAAAGGCAATGGAGCATGCGATGAAAAGCCATAAGATGTAAAACCTTCACTCAATGCAAAACGCACAAAGTCCTCCATGCCGGCACGCCCGTCACAATAAAGGCTATGGCTATGATAATTCGTCAGATTTCCCACTTTCTCAGTTCTAATTTTTAATTCTTAATTTTCAATTTCGAACTTCAGTTCGATTCTATCTCACTCAGCTCCAGCCAGCGCAATGTTTTTTCGTCAATCAATCCGACATTCCGGCAAACGTTTCGACTTCTCCGTCAGTTCGTCCACAGACAAAGTACCGCTGCACAAAGCCTCTTCAATTGCATTCTTTTCGGTTTCCAGGTCGGCTATCTCCTGCTCCAATTGTTCAAACTCGCGTTTTTCCTTAAAAGACATGCGCCGCTTTTCGTTCAGACGCACCTTCGCCGTCTTGTCCTCCTGAGCCTTGGCGGCTTCTTTCTCTTTCTCCTTTTCCTGATGGACTTTCGCATCTTTCCAGTCGCGATATTGTGTATAGTTGCCGGGAAAGTCGCGGATGTCCCCTTGTCCGTTGAACACTAACAGATGGTCTACCACTTTGTCCATGAAATAACGGTCGTGGCTCACCACAATCACGCATCCTTTGAAATTCTGCAAATACTCTTCCAGCACATTCAGCGTCACAATATCGAGGTCATTGGTCGGCTCATCCAGCACCAGGAAGTTGGGATTGCGCATCAGGACCGTACACAGATAGAGGCGGCGGCGTTCTCCCCCACTCAGCTTGTAGACATAGCTGTGCTGTGTCTCGGGAGTAAACAGGAAATGTTGCAGGAATTGCGATGCCGTCAGCTTCTTGCCGTTGCCCAGTTCTATGACTTCGGCAATGTCCTGCACTACATCAATCACTTTCATCTGCTCGTCAAACTGCAAGCCGTCCTGCGAGTAGTAACCGAAGCGGACCGTCTCGCCAATGTCCAGCGTACCGCTGTCTGCCTGCTCCAACCCCATCAGTATCTTGATGAAGGTCGACTTGCCCGTACCGTTATTCCCTACGATACCCATCTTTTCGTAACGGGAGAAGATGTAGGAGAAATCATCCAGAATCTTCAAGTCACCAAAGGATTTGTACAGATGGTCTGCCTCGAATATCTTACTGCCTATATAAGAAGCCTTAACGTCCAGCTTTACATTGTCGTTGTTGAAACGCTGCTTAGCCACCTTCTCCAACTCGTAAAAGGCATCCTCCCGATAGCGTGCCTTGTGCCCGCGGGCTTGCGGCATGCGGCGCATCCATTCCAGCTCTGTGCGGTAGAGGTTATTGGCACGTTCTATCTCCACAGTCTTGGCCTCGATACGCTCTTGGCGCTTCTCCAGATAATAACTGTAATTGCCTTTATACTGATAAATCTGCCGGTTGTCTATCTCTACGATTTCGGAGCATACCCGGTCGAGGAAATAACGGTCGTGCGTCACCATCAGCAAGCTGAGGTTGTTCCGGCGGAGATATTCCTCCAGCCACTCCGTCATATCGAGGTCGAGGTGGTTGGTAGGCTCGTCCAGTATCAGCAAATCGGGTTCAGTGATAAGGGTATTGGCAAGTGCCACACGCTTCAACTGCCCGCCGGACAGATGTTTTACGTGCTGACTGAAATCACGTATTTTAAGTTGAGACAGAATCTGTTTCGCCTTCTGCTCGTACTCCCAAGCTTTTTCATGGTCCATACGCACCAGAATTTCGTCCAAGCCGGGATGCCCCTCCGTTTCCATGCAACGTTCATATTCCTTGATTAACTCGACAGTACTGTTGCCATGATGGAAGCACGCTTCGAGCACGGTCAGCTCTTCGGGATATTGCGGGTCTTGTTCCAGATAACCCACACGCAAATCACGACGGAAGGAAATGGTGCCATTGTCATACCCTTCCTTGCCGGAAAGGATATTGAGCAATGTCGTCTTGCCACTGCCGTTCTTGGCTATCAACCCGACACGCTGTCCCTCGGACAAGCCCAAAGAAATATTTTCGAATAGTACCAAGTCACCGAACGACTTGGTCAAGTTTTCCACCTGAAGAATTGAATTTACTGCTGCCAATGCTTTAATAGTTGAAAAATGAAAATTGAAAATTGAAAGTTGAAAATCACAGTACCGAGATGACCGGACCTTAGAACAAGGAGCTGTATATCTCCAGCAGATTCACTTTACCTCCTGCCTTTACTTTGCTCCAAACCAGCTTCATGGGGTCTATCCATTCACCGGTAGACGTGTTCAGCAATATGGGCGCTTCCCGGTTTCCGTCCACCAAGGTACGCCATTCCATACCGTCCACTTCATTGGCGAAAATAACACAAAGCACAATGCCAAAAGCCAGCCACGCATCTTTCTTTTTAGGGCTGATGTTGCTTTCTTCCATCATCTGCTGCATCTTGGCAATGTCTTCCTCGGCTCCCTGGAAATCCTTCTTCAACAATTCCTTTATAGTAGTATCCACCCACTCGTATGCTTCATTAATCTGGTAGATTTCCGAAAGGCGCACCGGAATTATCTCCGCTGGATACTTCACTCCATCCTTCCACGTTTCCAGCGAAGCGATAATCTTCTCCGCTTCTGCAACTGGCTCTCCTTTCTTCACCGTAAACGAACATTCAAAGGCAACTTCATCCGCGCCCGTTATCCATAAATGGGAAGTATAGTACGCACCTTCTTCCTCGAACATTTCCTTACTATATGCACATTCCATCCGGCCTATCCTAACCGGAATGGCAGAGGAGTTTTCCCGTAACTCTTGCTTCACGGAGTCCTTGCCATATGTAGACATTCCCTTTGAAAGCCGAAATGCGAAAATTACCGGTCCAACTCATTGGGGTTATAAAAAAGGAAAGAGCCTTCCCCGTCCTCGAATTCATTCCAGTCTGCCGGATAAGTCATGGAGAACCATGCCCCCGGAGAGATAAATTTCTTGCTTTGTTCCATATATAGACTAATCTTTGCAAAGACAGTTCCTACCATCTCAGCTATTTCTCGCAAAGATAGTACAAACCGAATGCAAAATAAAATGAACTTGTCCATTTTTTATGCTGAGGTGCAGCCTATCTTCGGTTTTAGGGCAAAAGTAACATATTACCGCCGTTGATATGCAAACAAACGAAACAAAAAAAACAGCCGATTCTCACGAACCGGCTGTTCCAATCATCATCTATGAATGAAGACCATTAGAGCCTTCAATATCTTAACTATATCTTAAAATCCACATTTTGGGCGTAAAGATAATGAATTTGTATCACAAAATAAAATGCAATGAAAAATTAGTTTTGGGCACTGTCCCACCATACGGGTAAAGTCCATACGTCCTCGGCAGCATTCCAAAGTGCAATTGAAGTATCAGCTCCCGGAACAGTGGCACCGATAGCTTGCAGATTGGCCGTATTGTAGTTGAGTTCATGACTGCATTGCTGCCAACGACGGAACTGTTTACCTTGCGGAATATTCTTTTGGGCAGTAGCATCAACGCCATAGCGTGCAGGAATACCCCAGCCTAAGAAAAGCTCCGGATTAAAATCGTAGCGACGCATATCGTTCCAAATTCCATGGAAAAATGCAATGCCAAACGCTTTTGAGTAAGAATCTTGCCCAAAGTAATATTCTCTTCAGTGCCAATACCATTGTTCAAATAGTTGTCAATGTCGGTTTGCGTCATAGGAGAGAACGAGGGGCATGCTTCCAAATTGGCATCTTCACGGCACCACACTTTCAACTTATCGTTCATACCGTCGATACTGGCTGCAATACCTTTCTTATAAGCATTAAAAGCCGCTCCTTTATTACCTTGGTTAAAGAGTACTTCAGCACGTATGAAACAAGCTTCGGCATAGGTTCCAATATAGGTGGGAGAAGACACGCGAGTATAGAAAGTTCCCGATTCGCGAGAGGCATCAGTGCCATCGCGACGATAAAGTAAATCAGGACGTCCTTGATAAGCTTTGCACTGACTGGTACACTCTACATAAATAGTGTCCCCCTTACGGGTAGAAGATTCACTGTCAATCCACCAACCTTTGGCTGCCGAGAAGTTCGAGCGCAACGGTCCGCCGGTAAGGCTGGGACTATCATTGCCAATCATGTCTACACCCATAGAACGACGCCAACCGTTTTTGAACTTCACCTCTGCGGGTGAATTACTTGATTGCTTCGAATATGCCCAAGGTAAAATCTTATCGGCACGCGGATCTTCTATTCCACTTCCGGCAAAATTTGTCAGATTATCGTAAAGCATCTTGGTAGCATATAGCCGGCATTCATGCCACATACAGAAAAGAGCGGTGAATAATCAACCGGTTCGTCCCATCCCAATACATCATGCGAATTATTGGCATCAATATGATTGAATACGGTATTGTCGGCATTGCTTTGCTGAGCCTTGTCAAGACAAGCCAAGATTTCTGCGGCATCGTATTTCCCTTCAAGATAACTGCCTTCACCCTTTTTAATAAGCTTGTTAATGTAACGTGCTTTAAGTAAATATGCCAATTTAAGCCACTTGTCTACACTACCACCATTCCAAATATCGCCTACAGCCAACGAAGCTGTCGCAGACCCTTGCTCTTTTTGGAACATCTCGATAGCGGTGTCAAGATCGGCCAAACAGCCCAAATAGATTGTTTTTCCGTCATTATAGGTAGGAGTAACACCGGCTTCAGCCTCACTCGACTTGTAAGGCATTTCTCCATAAAGGTCTGTCATAAGCATAAAACCATAGGCACGAATTACGCGAGCTGCACCCACATAATGCCAAGCCTCGGCTGCCGTAGCCTTGTCAATCAAAAATGGAATATTTACAGCAGCTCCACAGAACCACCATTGGTAGGGAGTGGTAACGGCACCGGTCTGAGGACTCCAATAAGACATGCTCCAATAAGTGCCGCCGTCATAATAGCGTGTCCAATCGCCCATAGACATACTGGAACGCCAAGCAGCAAACTGAGTGGCACTGTTGGTATAAAATTCAATATGTGCCAATCGTGAATCATAGGTCGCATTTCCGGCTGTGGGATTTTCGGGATCGACATTTACATCGAGCCAGTCACTACACCCCGAGAACAAAGTAATAAGGGCACCCACACTACATAATATCATAGATTTGAATAATTTCATATTGCTTCTGTTTTTTAAGAGTTAGAAAGTAAGATTCAAGCCAAACGACATGGTAGAAGTGGCAGGTACACCGCAGTAGTCAAATCCTACTGATGATGAGCACCTACACCCGCACCGGCGGCAGCCACTTCAGGATCACCGTCGTAATTGGTGATGAGCAATAGATTGGTAGCAGCTACCGATACCGAAGCACGCTTTACAAATCCAATCTTGGAAAGCCACGTTTTAGGAAACTCATAGCTCAATGAAACAGAGCGTAAACGCAAAGAATTGACATCGGTAATATAGTTGGCTGACTCCTTGGAGTAATAGTTCTGATAATAATCCTTAATGATGTTGTAACCACTCATTTGCACTCCATTAAAAGTATAAGTTTTATCGGCTTCCCAAGTATTGGTCACTGGGTCACCATTGGAATTGACACCCGTTACAGTGAGAGAACGATTGCGTACATCGGCAGAAAACTGGCTCACACCGCTGTTATCCATAGCATATTGAGTACCGTTGACCACATCACCACCTACACGGAATTCCCATAGCATATTGAAAGTAAAATTCTTCCAAGTAAGGGTATTGTTTAATCCACCGGTAAACGATGATTCACGATTACCTACTGCTACAAGGGTTTTATCATAAGTAGGCATACCGTTTTTGTCGAGTATCACCTCACCGGCGTCATTACGTTTCCATTTGGTACCGGCAATACCCATAAAATCTCCACCGCTGAACGAGGCTGCCTGCATACCGGCATATTGCACATCGGTAACATACATCACGCCCATACCTTCGGGAAGCCCGTCCAAAGTACACGATTACCTGCCATGTTCAAGCCAATGTCCCATGTCCAGTCCTTAGTCTGTATGGGAGTTCCCGAAATAGAGAGTTCCATACCTTTGTTATACACATTGCCCGCATTGATACTCCAAAAGATGTAACCGGTAGATTGCGGACCGCGAGGAGCAAGAATCTGATTATATGAATTGTTGGTATAGTAAGCATAGTCTATGTGCAGGCGGTTTTTGAAGAAACTCAATTCCACGCCTATTTCGGTAGACTTGGTCATTTCCGGTTTCAGTTTGTCATTACCGCGTGTCCAAGTATTTCCCACACCTACCGTACCGTCAAGATAGGTACCCGTAGGCCATAAGGCAGTTTCCAATTCGTACACACCGGTATCTTTACCTACCTTGGCCCACGATGCACGCAATTTACCAAAGTTGAGCACACTGTCATCCAGCCAACCGAGTCGCTGCAAGGCTTCAGTAAATACGAATGAACCGCTTACCGAAGGATAGAAGTACGAACGATTTTCAAGAGGAAGAGTAGAAGTCCAGTCATTACGACCGCTCACAGTGAGATAGAGCATATTTTTCCATGATGCACGGAATTCTCCAAAAGCTCCTACCAAACGTTTCTTAGTAGCTGCATGTGTGAATTGCTTATTGTCTTTACTGGCATTGGCGTATGAGAAAAAATCAGGAACGGAAAAGTTCCAAGCCATCATCGAGCTACGGTCTGTCTTGGTTTCGTCCATTGTGGCACCCAACAAAAGATTCAAATCGAAATCACCGAACTTATGGCTCATGTTCGACATAAAGTCATGGCTCATATAGCGGAACTGCTGGGTGTTGTCACTCATCATACCTTTTTGCCACACTTGTTTAAGCACGCCATTGGCAGCCAAACGGTTGGAAGCGGTTTGGGTATAACGGTCAATACCTATTTTATAAGAAACAAACCACCATTGGCAATATCGGCTTTTATACTGAGCATCCCATTGAAACGGTCGATGTCGTCATACATGTGGTTACGATTGACAATCCAATAGGGGTTGTCGCGTTCGTCCCATGGATCAAGACGATCGCCAAACAAACGATAACGGGTACCATCCTCGTTCTGATAGTGGGTCATTCGGTCGAAAGGAGACCAGTTGTACACACCATAAAGAGCACCATTACCACTCGAATTATAAAGTCCGGCACCCGTCAAAGTACGGTCCGTATGAGCATCGCTATATGCGGCACTGGCGTTAAAGGTAAAAATCCCCACCTTCTGCTCACCATTGAAACGGAAAGCATATTTCTTGTATCCGGTCTCGGGCACAACACCTACCTGATCATAGTAAGACCCTGAAAGATAGAATTTACTATTCTTGGTACCCCCGGCTACGCTGGCACTTTCATCGAAAATGTTTCCGCCTTGAAAGAAATCACCTATGTTATCATAAGTAGCTGCGTTCGACTTCTCTCCCCACGAAGTATAAGCAAAGTCATTAAACACAGTACCAGTATAGTTCTTCTTTGAATCATATTGGTCTTCCATATATCCACGGGCATATTGGCGTTGCGTTTGCGGCAGGCTCTTTACCCATGAAGCAGTAAACTTAGAATTGATATTCACTTCAACCACGCCCTCTTTACCTTTCTTGGTAGTGATAAGAATAACTCCGTTGGCTGCACGTGAACCGTATAAAGCGGCAGCTGCAGGGCCTTTGAGCACCGACATACTTTCTATATCTTCGGGGTTTATATCCATCAAACGATTGGAAGTAGTAGAGGCAGAACGCATAGAACCATCGAAAGCCGAATTGCCCACCACTGATGAAGAGTTATCAAAAATAACACCATCCACCACAAAGAGCGGCTGATTGTCTTTGCCTTCAGCACCCGACGTTCCTCCACGCAATATAATCTGAGCGCCCGCACCAGCGGCACCGGATGACTGAGTAACATTCACACCGGCACTTTCCCCGAAAGGGATGAAATAGGATTGGCAGTTTTCATCTTCATCAATTCATCCGACTTCACATCCTCCATTGAATATCCCAAAGCTTTGCGCTCTTTCTTGATACCCATTGCCGTCACAACCACTTCGTCCAGCGCTTGCGAGTCATCTTGTAAACTCACAGTATAAGTAGTGGCGTTCGTCACCTTCAATGTCACTGTTTTGTACCCAATGAAAGATACCTCCAATGTGCTACCCACCGGCGCCTCTACAGAAAAATTTCCATCAATATCCGTCACAGCGCCGGTACCAGAACCTTTTACTAACACGCTGGCGCCGATGATGGGTTCGCCTGCCGCATCTAAAACTTACCTGTGATTTTCTTGGCTTGCTGAGCACTTTGGGAACTTAGCACACTTTCAACAGCTGCATTAGCAGCAAAAGGTGCAGACACCCCAAACAATGCAAGCAACACTAATGATAAGCAATAATTTCTTTTCATAAGCTCTATTATTTGGATTTGTTTGCAAACATATGAATTAATTTAGAAATTCTATCATCAATCGAATTAAAAATACTAAATAAATATTAAAACATTTGCATTTATATTTTTGCAAAGTTTTAAATATCTATTTAGTAATTATTCAAAGCATTAACTCTTAATCATATTGATGCCGTACTTGTATATAATATATCTCAATGATGCGAAAAAAACGAAAAACACATCACATTTATCATTTATATATAGCGATATTTTGAACTATTTGATTTACGCATTAAAGCATATTCATAAATCTTTTTATATAAAAAGAACTTAATTACGTGGGGATATTGGTATGGATAAGGATTCTAAAAAGCAAATTAGTTAAAATGATTCATAAGTTCATCAAAAATAGTGTTAGACTATTAACAATAATAAATTCCATATATAATCTACATTAACATTTTATTTTTCAGCATAATACTAATATATACAAGTTTCACTTATAAGAACTGGTCTCTTTCCATGTTGTGGAATTTCCATATCAGTAGTGGTGACATATATAATGGTACAGATTATTTC
>ENA-OUNI01000056-OUNI01000056.1-human-gut-metagenome-genome-assembly--contig:-NODE-56-length-40404-cov-4.603024_pt1 | contig 40404 bp, 45 predicted proteins | sample MGYA00242499_ERZ504580 | MGnify/ENA primary metagenome ERZ504580 (study PRJEB26092, sample SAMD00036315) | human gut metagenome | host: Homo sapiens | study: EMG produced TPA metagenomics assembly of... | reverse complement strand
CCAATATTCTGGGACGTGTTTCAACGACCGTAGGCGGTTTGCACGGGGGAAGTTCGGACTTCTTGTCACTCTTGGTAGAGATGAGCACGCCGGAACGCGAACCGTCGCGGTAAACCGTACAGCCTTGCAGCCGGATTTCCATGCTTCTACATACAGACGGTTCACGAGGTCTTCGTCTACGTCGTTCGGCAGGTTGATGGTTACGCTGATAGAGTGATCCACCCATTTTTGGATACGTCCCTGCATCTTGACTTTCATCAGCCAGTCCACGTCGTTGGAGGTTGCTTTATAATAAGGTGATTTCTCTACCAGGGCATCCACTTCTTCCTGCGTGTAGCGTTTGGCGGGGTTGTATCCTTGTGCTTCCATCCAAGTCACGAACTTGGGGTGGAACACGATATATTCTTCAAAGGCATCTCCGGTTTCGTCGATGAAGTCCACATGGACGTTCGTATCGTTGGGATTCACTTTGCGGCGGCGCTTGTACACGGGCAGGAATACGGGCTCGATACCGGAGGTGGTTTGAGTCATCAGGCTGGTGGTGCCGGTCGGGGCGATGGTCAGACAGGCAATGTTGCGGCGTCCGTACTTCTTCATCTCCTCGTACATTTCCGGGTCAGCTTCACGCAGGCGGTTGATGAACGGGTTGTTCTTTTCGCGTTCTGTATCGTACACCTCGAATGCGCCGCGTTCTTTGGCCATTTCTATGGAGGAGCGATAGGCGTTGAGTGCCACCGTCTTGTGTACTTGCTCCGAGAATTCGGTTGCCTCTTCAGTGCCATAACGCAATCCCAGGGCGGCAAGCATGTCGCCTTCTGCCGTGATGCCTACACCGGTACGGCGGCCTTGGGCGCTTTTCTTGTAAATCTTCTGCCACAAAACGCGTTCTGTATGTTTCACGTCTTCACTTTCGGGGTCGGCATCTATCTTGCTCATGATGCGCTCTATCTTCTCCAGTTCAAGGTCGATGATATCGTCCATGATGCGTTGGGCCAAATACATGCTTCTTGAATAGCTCAAAGTCAAAGTAGGCGTCCGGCTTGAACGGATTGACCACGTATGAGTAAAGGTTGATGGCGAGCAGACGGCAGGAGTCGTACGGGCACAGTGGAATTTCGCCGCATGGATTGGTGGATACGGTACGGTAGCCCAGGTCTGCATAGCAGTCGGGCACGGATTCCTTTAATATGGTATCCCAGAACAATACACCGGGTTCTGCCGATTTCCATGCATTGTGCACAATCTTTTTCCATAATGCGGATGCGTCAATGTCTTTTTGAAATGCCGGCTCTGTGGCGTCAATCGGATATTGCTGTGTATATGGTTTGCCTTCGATAGCGGCCTGCATGAAGTCGTCGGTCAGTTTTACGGAAACGTTGGCTCCGGTCACTTTGCCTCAGTCATCTTGGCATCGATGAAGGCTTCCGAGTCGGGGTGTTTGATGGATACGCTGAGCATCAGTGCGCCGCGGCGTCCATCTTGAGCTACTTCGCGTGTAGAGTTTGAATAGCGTTCCATGAAGGGGACCAAGCCAGTGGAGGTCAGTGCCGAGTTCTTTACCGGTGAACCTTTCGGACGGATATGGGATAAGTCGTGTCCCACGCCGCCACGGCGTTTCATCAGCTGTACTTGTTCTTCGTCTATCTTGAAGATGGCACCATAAGAATCCGCTTCGCCGTCCACACCGATAACAAAGCAGTTGGACAGAGAGGCTACCTGATAGTTGTTCCCGATTCCGGTCATCGGGCTTCCTTGCGGAACAATGTACTTGAAGTGGTCGAGTAAGCCGAAAAGTTCCTCTGAACTTAATGGATTGGGGTACTTGGCCTCAATGCGGGCTACCTCATTGGCTATTCGCCAATGCATGTCTTCCGGAGACTTTTCGTAAATATTTCCGAAAGAATCTTTGACTGCATATTTGTTTACCCAAACTCTGGCAGCCAACTCGTCGCCTTGGAAGTATTTTAAAGATTCTCCGTAGGCTTCGTCATAAGAATAATTTTTCTTTTCCACAATGTTGTATCTCTTAGGATTAGTTACAAATAAGTAAAGTTGTAGAAGTTGTACTTATCGTTAACAAATGCATTTGCAAAGCTATGAATGTTTTTCAACTTGGCAAAATTAAAATGAATGTTTTTATCAACCGATGTATAGTTTTCTATTGATTGCTATTAATTTATTGGTTTATAATGTTTTAATGATTTGAGTAAACGAATAAGTTTCCAAAATGGAATTTATTAACAACTTGTTGGGCTGAAAGGTTCTCGGTTTAGTCGAACATAAGGTTACTTTTATCTGCTCGTAGAGATAATAATTGTTCATTTCTTGTTGAAAAGATGTATTTTATTCCGGATATATGATGATAAAAAAGTGTGAACTCTTGAATGAATTGTTCGTGGATTACATTATCTTTGCAAAAAAAGAAAGAATGGAAAGCTTGAAACAAAGGAGAACAATCCGAAAATACCAGCAGAAGGATATTTCTGCTGATTTGTTAAATGATTTGCTTGAAACCTCTTTCCGGGCTTCTACAGTCGGGAACATGCAGGTTTATAGTGTGATTGTGACGCGTGATGCAGAGCGTAAAGCCAAACTGGCGCCTGCACATTTCAATCAGCCGATGGTTCGGACGGCGCCGGTAGTGCTTACTTTCTGCATAGATTTGCGCCGCTTCAGCAAGTGGTGTGAGCAACGTAAGGCTGAGCCGGGATACAACAACTTTGAGTGGTTTGTGACGGGGGCTGTCGATACCTTGCTGGTGGCACAGACTTTTTGTGTGGCTGCCGAGGAGAAGGGGTTGGGCATTTGCTATCTGGGAACTACCACTTACAACCCTCAGATGATTGTCGAAGCGTTGGAGTTACCGGAATTGGTGTTTCCCATCACGACAGTCACAGTGGGATGGCCTGCCGAACAGCCGGAACAAGTGGACCGTTTGCCGCTGGAGGCCATTGTACACGAAGAGGTTTATCATGATTATACTCCTCAGGACATTGACCGGTTGTATGCCTATAAAGAATCGCTTCCTGAGAACAAGCAGTTCATCTTGGAGAACAATAAGGAAACGCTGGCGCAGGTCTTACAGATGTGCGTTATACGAAGAAAGACAGTGAGGCAATGTCGGAGAATCTTTGGAAGATAATGAAAAAGCAGGGATTTTGAAAATTAAGGATTAGGGATAAGGGATAAGGGATAAGGGGTTAAGCTAATGCATACTTAGCTGCATTTAATCCCTTATCCTTTATTCTTATCCTTTTTTCAGTGCGGCTTGAATCTCGTCGATTTCCGCACGGAATGATTTGTCCACCTCTTTCAGTTCTTTGATGGTTTTACATGCATGCAATACGGTGGCATGGTCTTTATGTCCAATTAGCGCACCGATTTTTGCAGTAGAGAAGTCTGTATGGTTTTTGGCTAAATACATGGCTATTTGTCGTGCTTGCACCACTTCCCGCTTTCTGGATTTTGTGTGGATGGTGGCAGTTTCCAATCCGAAGTGCTTGCATACGGTGTTGATGATTTCATCGACAGTCACTGCCTTGCTTTCGCTGTTCACTACCTTGCGGACGATACGTTGCGTCAGTTCCAGGTCTATTTCTTTATTGTATATGGTGGAATGCGCCATAATGGAAATGACGATGCCCTCCAGGTCACGTACACTGTCGCCCACGTTCTCTGCAATATAGTCAATCACTTCCTGGGGGAACTGCAGGCCGTCACGGTGTATCTTGTTGCGCAGAATGTTCTTGCGGAGTTCTACGGTAGGTTTCTCCAGCTCAGCCACCATTCCCCATTTAAAACGTGTAATCAGACGCTCTTCCATGCCCTGCAGCAATACCGGTGCACGGTCGGAAGTGAGGATGAGCTGCTTGCCGTTCTGATGCAGATGGTTGAAGATATGGAAGAATGTATTCTGCGTTTTGGTCACGCCGGCAAATTCCTGAATATCATCAATGATTAGAATATCAATGGTCTGGTAGAAGTTGATGAAGTCGTTAGTCGTATTGTTACGTACGGAATCGGTGTATTGCACTTGGAATAGGTGTGCAGATACATACAATACCCTTTTCTCCGGGTATAGTTCCTTGATTTTGGTTCCGATAGCATTGGCAAGATGGGTTTTGCCTACACCTGATGCTCCGTATAGGAACAGCGGATTGAAGATTGTTTTAGCCGGATTGAGAGCGACAGCTTCTGCAACGCTGCGCGACAGCTTGTTGCTGTAACCTTCGATGAAGGTTTCAAAGTTGTATTCTGGATTAAGGTGCGGGTCAAGTTCGGGGACGGGAATCTGCGGAATCCTTTTGTCCATCACTTGTTTTTGCGGTATGATGGTACGCTGTGTAGACTCCAGGTCGACGGTTTTCCGCGAGCTCTTGTCCACCATTACGTTGTACATCAATTTAGTTCCCTCACCAATGACCTTATAGAGAGTCTTGCGCAACAAATCAACAAATTTGTCCTCCAAAAACTCATAGAAGAACTGGCTGGGCACTTGTACGACCAGCGTTTTGTCTTCATATTTTAAAGGTATGATGGGAAGAAACCATGTTTTGTATGTCTGCTCCGGAACATTGTCTCTGATGATTTCAAGACAGCGGTTCCACAGCCCGACATGATCTATTTCACTCATAACGGCTATAAATACATTTATTAATTAAGCATAACTTCTACGATTGCAAAATTGGCAATCTTATTCGAGAAAAACAAATCCTTTTTTTCTTGCGTTTTTAGGGAAAGTAATAAGCTCTTTACTTTCAGCTACTTATCGGTTACTATGAGTATACTCCTTATATAAGGTGTCTTGCATTTATCTAATACTTTGTCATATAGTGGTTTATGTAGCTTTGCGTCTCTTGTTTTCCTTCTGTGCCCAGAGCAGGAAAAAGCCCTTTTTCGCTCCTTGTATAGAGCAAATGAGGGCTTTCCTTTTAATTCCTTTATAGACTTATTATTTAGACAAAATCTATATAACGTCCATCTTTTACTTATCTTTCTTGCCGAATAGGGAGAAATGGACGTATCGTTTCGGATGCGATTTCAAGTCTTCCAATAACTTGCTGCGTTGGCAGTGGTGGCGTTCAGATTATTATATAGAGAAGGGTCGTTTAGCAAAAGTCCGACGGTATTGTCTTTCTGGTTCAATTTGTCTGTAATCATTTTTACATTGTTCAAAGTTGCGTCTACCTTTTGCATGGCGGCAGCATAATCTATCTCCTTTAAGTTGTTGGAAATGAGTGCAAAGTTGTCTCCAATGGTATTGAGCTTGCCGGTCAGTTGTGGAATATCATCCTTCATTAGAGTTTGCAATTGGCGGCTTGTGACGGCCATACTTGCTGTTAAATCTTGTACGTTATGCAAGGTTGCAGGGATGGCGGGGTCGGCTAGTATGACATTTAAGGATGCGAGGATGGAATCCAGCTTGGGCAGCATCTTCTCTACTTGCGGCATCATGGTGGCAACTTTTCCATCATTCCGTTGTTCAGCACGCCGGGGATTGTGTCTCCAATCTGGTATTTCTCCCGTGGGTTATTGGCAAGCAGCAGGTTCATCTTTACGCCGCCAAGCATTTCGGCTGCCAGTTCTGCCGTACTTCCTTTGGGAATGCGCAGCTCTGGGTCAACATCTATTTCGGCAACGACTTTGCCCGGTTGGTATAGTCGTAGTACAAGTCGCGGACAATACCCACACGAAAGCCGTCGGCAAAGACCGGGCTGGATTTTGTCAGCCCATTGACATTCTGGAATTTTACGTAGAAATAGCTGGAGGGCTTGAACATATTTATCCCTTTCAGGTAGTTGATGCCGTATACCAATATGCAAAGTGCAGCTATGCCTGCTATTCCTATTCTAACTTCTTTTGTAATATACTTCATGATGTATCTTTTGTTATTTATTTCTGTTCTTTTTAAATTCGCTGATGGCTGTGTTGACGTTTATCTTTTCTCCATTCTTGAACGCAATGATGAATGCGTCCTTGAATTTGTCCGTAATGCTACGTTTGCTGCGTAACACCTTGTTGTAATCGGGTGATGCGCCGTACGTATATTTGTAGATTCCGCCTTCTTTATAATAATCCACGTGTTTCAGCCCTTTCAGCCTTTTGTCATTCTTGGCAGAGGACGTGAAGAAGTGAGTATCTGTATCTTAAACACGATGCCGCTCTGTTCTGTTTGGGAAACGGCTGCATTTTCTGACCTTTGCGGGCGTTGGGCAGCTTGGTTACTCTCTGCTTGAGGTACATTTTTCTTTTCCGGTGTCGCTGTAGTTGCGTTGCCTTCTTCTTGAACGGGCTCGGGTACATCCTCCGGAAGAATGGTATTGCTGCTTCCGTTCAACCGGATTTCCTGCTCGCGCTTGTAGGTGAGGAAAGCGCGGAAGATACCGTTGGCAAGTGAGGTGGTTCCTGCTTCAGTGTTCAGGTACCGTTCCTCTTCCGGTGTGGAGATGAATCCGAGTTCACCAGTATGCTTGGCATGGCACTGGCCTTCAATACCAGAAAACCTGCCTGGTGCACGCCCCGGTCTGTACGTTTGCAGGTTTGGCGGAAATGCTTTTGTACGAGGGAGGCGAGGTGCACACTCTGTGACATGTATTTGTCTTGCATGAATTCGAAGATGATGTAGACTCCGCCGAGTTGGGATTGAAGCCGGCATACCGCGTCTTGTAGTCGCTTTCGTAGAGGATAACGGCATTTTCGCGCTTGGCTACTTCCAGGTTGGCATCCGATTTTGCCAGACCCAGTGTCCAGGTGGAGGCTCCTTTGGCCGTCCGGTTTTTGGCCAGGGCATTGGTATGTATGGAGATGAACAAATCAGCTTTGGCGTTATTGGCAATTTCAGCGCGCCGGTCCAGGGGGATGAATATGTCCCGGTCCCGCGTATAGATAACTTTTACATCAGGGCAGTTCTTCTTGATTTGTTTGCCAAGTTTGAGTGCTACATTCAGGTTGATATTCTTCTCTTTGGAAATTTTTCCCACTGCACCCGGGTCGTGTCCACCGTGTCCGGGGTCTATAACGACAACAAAGTCTTTCGCTTCAGCGCTGCCACTGCAAAAGGGGGAGATAAGCAGCCCTAAGCATATACTTATATATAATATGTATCGTCTGTATAGTTTCATATAATTGTAGCAAAGACAATGCTTCCTTTTCGCTTGGCAAATGTAGTGGAAATTTATAGAAAACTAATGGATTATGTTCAGTTTTATTGTTCTTCTTCTCATTTTTAGTGTAATTAATGTCTGTGTTTGAGTAATTAGTGGCTCAATGTATTGATAATATGCGTAACTTTGCGGCAGATAATTAAAATAGCAAATCAAGTATGCTGGTTCGTTTTATAAAGAACTGGACGTTGCCTTTGGCAATGCTTGCCGGTACTTTGGGATATTTCTTTTTTGCAGACATTCCTTTTGTGGCGCCTGCCAAACCTTATGTGAATGGGTTAGTGGCTTTCTTGACTCCGCTTTTGATTTTTTCCCAACTTCTGCTCACTTTTTGCAAGGTGGAGGTGCATGAACTGAAACCCAAATCGTGGCATGGATGGTTACTGCTGTTCCAGACGGTTTCTTGCTTGATTGTTGCGGTATTGTTGGTGTGTTGCCCTATGGAGGAGGTCTACCGGGAAGTGTTTGAAGGTGCAATGGTCTGTCTCATTTGTCCCACTGCAACCGCTGCGGCTGTCATTACCGGTAAACTGGGTGGAAGTGCATCCAGCCTGACGACCTATACGTTGTTGTCCAATCTTTTGGCGGCTGTGGCTGTTCCTTTGGTTTTCCCGTTGGTGGAGCCTCATGCTGACATTACTTTTTTTGTTGCATTCTTGAAAATTCTGAGTAAAGTCTTTCCATTGCTGCTTTGTCCTTTCTTGCTGGCATGGTTTCTGCGTGCGTTTGTGCCGAAGGTGCATCATTTTCTGTTGGGTTTCCATGATGCAGCCTTCTATTTGTGGGCGGTAGCTCTTGCCATTGTCTCAGGGCAGACGGTACGTTCATTGGTCAATAGTGATGCACCGGTATTTGTTGAACTGCTGATAGCCCTGGCGGGACTGATAACCTGCTGTATACAATTCTATTTGGGAAAGAGAATCGGCGGTCATTATGGTGAGCGCATTAGCGGAGGGCAGGCGCTGGGGCAAAAGAATACGGTGCTTGCCATCTGGATGGCATATACTTATCTTAATCCGTTATCTTCCGTCGGTCCGGGATCGTATGTGCTGTGGCAGAATATAATCAATAGTTATCAGCTGTGGAAGAAAAGGAAAATGAGACGGAATAACTACTGAGTATTTTACATCTTATTTGCTTTATGGACATAGAGGGTGGTTGCAACAATTATCAGTACAAATGCCATAATGAGGAATATTATCCGGATAAGACGATGTTTTGAAAATAGGTTGGCCATGCAGGCAGAAGCCACGCTGAAACGGGGCTATTATAGAATCAATGTGACGTCGTAAGAAACTGATGACAATACTCCATAGTGCAATAATGGTTAATATTGCATTGGCTGATAAACAAAGAATTTTATCAAGTGGCATTCTAAATACTTTTCTTGTTCTCATATATAGGACTCTATGTTTAACTCCTTTCATTCTTGCCTTTCGCTGAATCAGCCAAAGGATAGGGCAAAAATAAAAGAGAACTTCCTGACAGAATCAATATTATCTTGGAATATTGTTAAAAGGTTGAATTTCTAAACCTATGTTTATTCTTTGCTGTCAAAACTCAGTTTGTGTCTGATGCGGCTCATGTGAATAGGGGTTATTTTCAAGTAAGACGCAATTTCTTTTAGGGGTACCATTTGTAGGATTTCTGGACATTTTTTAAGAAGTTGGAGATAGCGTTCTTCCGATGTAAATCTGAACAAATCCAAGTAACGTGAATACGACTGAAAAAATAATTGTTCGGCTGCAATACGGGCTATTCGTTGATTTTCTTTGTTCTCTTCAAATTCTTGTAGAAGTAATTCGGAAGAACAGATGTAGATTCTACATGGGGTTATTGCTTGTATATTCAATTCAGATTTTATGTTATATAAACAATTGGGATAATCAGAGATAAATTCATTGGCAAAAGAAAAACCTACATTATATGTTTTGTTTTCAGTTTGGTTGATGCAGGTATATTTGATTACACCGGATACAATAAACCCGAAGAAAGAACCGACTTCTCCCTCTCGGAGGATAAACTCATTTCTTTTATAATACCGTAGTTCTCCGTTTCTTAAACACAGTTCCCTAAAAAATCAGTGTCTATATTGCCCATGTATGAATTAAAATCTGTCATTTACAACACATGTTTTTCGAAAGGTACAAAATTATTGTTTTATTCCTGATTTTCTGTCATTGTTGGTAAGCTGGTCGTGGACTCTCTCATTATAATACTTTAAAAATTTAACTTCACCTACGTTTTTTAAAAGCTTTTGGTTTTCAATGAAGTTTTGTCCGTATTTTAGCCAACGTTTGGTAAATCTTTTGAATTTAGTACATGGGAAATCAGAACATTGGAAACAATGTGTTATTCCTTTTTCCAAGCAACATAAATGGAATGTTTTACATTTTTCACAGCGAGAGCCATTCTGTTCTGCTCCTTTGCAGGGACTTTTTTCTCTTGTGTATATGGGACAACCACCACAAAAGACACCACAAGCAGGAATACGTCCGTTATACGATTTCATTCAGCCAGCCTTTTCTCCATCCAAAAATTGGTGAGATAAGTTGGTTGGCTTTGCGTTTCTGTTCCACTTCTACTATATAGCCTCTTTTCTCAAAGAATGGACGGGCTGTCAGGCTTACTTCTGATGTAATTCGCATGATTCCTCTTGTGGTTGCATACCGTTCTATCTCATTTAGAAGTATGGTAGCAATGCCTTTACCTTGAAAATCTTTATGAACAAACATAGAATGCAAATATCCTTGGTGGGTAATGGATGAAAAGCCGACAATCTGTGACTGTTGATTGGTTGCCACAATAAAATAATGTGTCTTAATCATGTCTTTTATGCGGGAGAGGTCGTTTCCACACGATGCCCAATCTGCCACTTCTGCTTCTGAATAGTCACGCTTGTTTATATGGAGGACTGTCTCTTGAAACAAACTCATAAGTTCAAGGGCATCAGACCGTTGGGCAATTCTAATTGTAAAATCTGTATTCATGTTTTTAAGTGCTAAAATGTATGCTTTTAGATGTTCCATGTTCTAACAGAAAGTCTTTCAATGTATTTATTGTGTTTGCAAAGATAATCTTTTCATTTCTAATTTATTGGTTTAGGAAAATCAAGTTGTTGATTCTCTGCTTCGAATATAAAAAGCATGCGAATTTTTTATGAAGCATGGAAATCTGCTTTCAATCGCCAGCCAATGGCTGATGAGTTTAACCGGGTAGATTTCTTGCCAATTGGTTTCAGACCTGCTTATAAGAACAATTTATAACAAAGTACTCCCAATAAAAGCAAGACTAAAGCACATGCTGCAAGAATCGTCTTTGCCCTGAATAGATGTTCTTTATCTGACAATTCCTTTTCAGTAGTATTTCTTCGGATTTTTTCTATTTCCTCAATGGTTACATCGGCTCTCTCAGGACCTTTTCTGTCTACAAGGTATTTGTAGTGTTCCCGCATCCGTCCTCTGCTCAGCTTGCGAAGAGCACGGTTCTCTTTATCCCTTTGTAGCATGTCATTGATGCAGCCTAATGTTCCCATAAGCAGATTTTTATCATGTGTAAGCAAAATGGTTTGCTTGCACGTGTACTAAGATACGGCATTTATGTCGCTTTCGCAAGCGATTTGGTGTCTTTTTGATGTAAACTGATGTGACGATACGATTTTGATGGTTATGTTAACTCATTGTCTGCTAGAGAGTAATTTTGCCAACCCATTGCCATGCTTTTGGCAAACTTTTGCCATGCCTATGGCAAAGTTTGCCAACGCGGTGGCAAATCTCTGGAATAGTCGCAGAAAAAGGGAGAAAATGCACTGAATGGCTTAGTATAAAAGCGTTTATGAAGCCAAACAGTGCCAAACGAAAAAATGAGGTAACGCAAAGGAAAGCGGAATATTGAAAGAGAACGGTCTCCAAATCATTACCCGCCGGAAAGTTATTTTTAACACATGGCACTGAAAGTTTCTCCGTATGGCTTCGATTGGCTTACATGGTCTAACTCGTTGAGTAATAACTTTGCAAACAAAAAACGAGTATGGCAAGAAGTACATTCAAGGTGCTGTTCTACGTGAACGGTAGCAAGGAGAAAAACGGCATTGTCCCCATCATGGACGAGTGACAATCAACGGGACTGTGGCGCAGTTCAGTTGCAAGCAGAGTGTCCCGAAAACGCTTTGGGACATCAAGGGCAACCGAGCCAAAGGCAAGAGCAAGGAGGCACGGGACATCAACCTCGCTTTGGACAACATCAAGGCGCAAATCATCAAGCACTACCAACGCCTGTCCGACCGTGAAGCGTTCGTTACGGCAGAAATGGTGCGCAATGCCTATCAGGGTATCGGTACGGAATATGAGACTTTGCTCGGTGCATTCGACCGTGAAAACGAGGTGTTCAAGAAGCGTGTCGGCAAAGACAGGGTAATGGCAACCTACCACTCAAGAGTGAGGGCAAGAAACCATGTGGCAGCGTTCATCAAGTCTTTCTACAGACGGACGGATATGTCCATGCTGGAGATTACGCCCGACTTCATCAAGGAGTTCGCAGCCTACCTCTCAACGGAAGCAGGACTGCACAACGGGACGATATGGGAAAAGTGCATGTGGCTGAAAGGTGTAGTCATGCGTGCGCACTTCAACGGACTGATACCGAGAAATCCGTTTGCCCAATTCCACATCAGCCCGAATGTAAAGGAGCGTGAATATCTGACGGAAGACGAACTGAAAGCGTTGATGACGCACGAGTTCGGGGATGCCAAACTGTCCTATATCCGTGATATTTTCGTTTTCGCCAGCTTCACCGCCCTCTCTTTCGTGGACATCAAGGAACTGACCACCGATGACATCGTGGAAGTGAACGGAGAGAAGTGGATATTATCGAAACGGCACAAGACGAAAGTGCCGTTCCAAGTGAAACTGCTGGATATACCCTTGCAGATAATAGAGCGTTACCGCCCCTTGCAGGTAGATAATCTCGTATTCCCCAATCTCAACTACTGGTCTATCTGCAAACCGCTGAAAAAGGTGATGAAAGAGTGCGGGATAACAAAAGACATCTCGTTCCATTGCTCAAGACATGGGTTCGCGACCCTTGCTTTGAGTATGGGTATGCCGATTGAAAGCGTGAGCCGTGTTTTGGGGCATACGAACATAGTCACGACCCAAATCTATGCCAAAATCACAACACAGAAATTGGATAACGACCTTACCATGCTCGGCAACAGGCTGAACCAATCGTTTATCAATGTATCAATGGCAGGACAATGAAAAGGAATATCATCAAAATCACAGAACACGGTACGATAACTATACCGAGTGAAACGGTATGGATGAGCGAAGCGGAACTTGTCAGCCTGTTCGGTGTCATTGCTCCATCCATCCGTGCAGCAATTAAAGCAGTATATAAAAGCGGAATACTGAAAGAGCATAAAGCGCAACGGCATATCCATCTATCGGACAAAATCGGTGTGGATGTTTACAGCCTTGAAATGGTTGTCGCTCTCGCTTTCCGCATCCACTCATACGGAGCGGAACGGGTGCGCAATGCCATACTTGAAAGGCTGTACTTGCGAAAAGAGAAAACAAGCATCTTCTTTTCGCTGGTTAAGAGCATAAAATCATCTGAATATCAAGCGTGAAGTGTATTGATATGGCGACATGAAGTAATGAAACCGATGTGTATTCCCATTGCCGACAATGTAGCTATACACATAATTGAGTAGGCGTATTGCCATTCATACGAATACGACAATCCCGAAGAAGCAGCCATTAAAGTGGTTTTTCTTCGGGATTTTTTATGGTTATACTCTCCAATATGCTGAAAGTTTTTCATTCCGTGTGTTTTTTGCACCGTTCTGCGGTGATTTGCGTATCAAGGGTTCAAGCGGCTCACTCTAACTTTGCATACAATTATTTATCAACCATTTAAGCGTATGAATAATGAGTGAACCAGACATCTGCAAGGAGGAGTTTATCCGGGTGGGTACGACCCTCTACAAGTTAGTGAACCAGCCCCGGTTGAACGGCGGCTATGTGAAGAAACGCATCGTGTGGAACAACGAGACCCTGCGGCAGGACTATGGCAAGCACTTTCTCGCCACTGTCCCAAAGTATGACGGCTTCTGTACCGTACCCGAACATGTAAACTATCGTCCGGTGGTGGACAAGTTCCTGAACCTGTATGAACCGATAGACCACCGACCGCAGGAGGGCGATTTTTCGCACATCCAATCTTTGGCACGGCACATCTTCGGGGAGCAATACGAATTAGGCATGGACTACCTGCAACTGCTATATCTACAACCTATCCAAAAACTGCCTATCCTGCTGCTGGTATCAGAAGAACGCAACACGGGCAAAAGCACGTTCCTGAACTTTCTGAAAGCCCTGTTTCAGAACAATGTCACATTCAACACCAACGAGGACTTCCGCAGCCAGTTCAATTCCGACAGGGCTGGCAAGCTGCTTATCGTGGTGGATGAAGTGTTATTGAGCCGCAGGGAGGATAGCGAGCGGTTGAAGAACCTGAGTACCACGTTATCCTACAAGGTTGAAGCCAAAGGCAAAGACCGTGACGAGATAGCATTCTTTGCCAAATTCGTGCTGTGTTCCAATAACGAGTATCTGCCCGTCATCATAGACGCAGGGGAAACACGCTATTGGGTGCGCAAGATAGACCGCTTGCAATCCGATGATACCTGCTTCCTGCAAAAGCTGAAAGCGGAGATACCTGCTTTCCTCTATCATTTGCAGCACAGGCAACTATCTACCGAAAAAGAGAGCCGCATGTGGTTTGCCCCGCCATTGCTGCATACCGAAGCCTTGCAGAAGATTATACGCAGCAACCGCAACCGATTGGAGATAGAAATGTGCGAACTCATCCTTGACATCATGACAAGCACGGGTATCGACATTTTCTCTTTTTGTTGCAACGACATTCTCACGCTGTTGGCAAACACGTATGTCAAGGCGGAGAAGCACCAAGTGAGAAAGGTATTGCAGGAGTGTTGGAAACTGACACCTGCCCACAATACCCTCACATATACCACCTACCAAGTGGACTACAACCGTGAATGCCGTTACTCCCCGCTGCGCAGGACGGGAAGGTTTTATACCGTGACAAGAGCCTTTTTAGAGGCACTATGATTATTTTGATGAAATGATGAATAAGTATATAAAAATATTGGAATACAGACTGCTACGCTCTCATCGACCTTACATCAAAGACATTTTGCTGATGAAAAGAGAAAGAAACTACCGACATGCTTTCTCTTTCGGTGAATGTTTTGATGAAGGCGTGATGAGAGGCTATTATGTTGATATACAATAAGAATACAGTCCCATTCATCAAATCATCGTTTTATCAGCCATCATCAAATCCATAGGAATATACATTATGAACATTCAAGAAGCAAAAACAATCAGACTGGCAGACTATCTGCAAAGTTTGGGCTACTTGCCCGTGAAGCAGCAAGGAAACAACCTTTGGTACAAATCCCCGTTCCGGCAGGAAACAGAAGCATCGTTCAAGGTGAGCATGGAACACAATCTGTGGTTCGATTACGGACTGGCAGAGGCGGCAACATCATCGCATTGGCGCAGGAACTTTACTGTTCGGACTATGTACCCTATCTGCTTGGTAAGATAGCGGAGCAAATGCCACACGTCCGACCTGTATCTTTCTCTTTTCACCAGCAGGCATCCGAATCGAGTTTCCAACATCTGGAAGTGAAAGAACTTTCCCATCCGGCATTGCTCCGTTACTTGCAGGAACGGGGTATAGATACCGCCTTGGCAAAGCCGGAATGTAAAGAATTGCACTTCACCTATAACGGCAAGCCCTATTTCGCCATCGGGTTCCCGAATGTGGCAGGAGGCTATGAGGTGCGCAACCAATTTTTCAAGGGCTGCATCGCCCCGAAGGACATCAGTCATATCCGTCAGCAGGGAGAGCCGAGGGAGAAATGCCTCGTGTTCGAGGGCATGACGGACTATCTTTCATTTCTCACCCCGCGGATGAGGAACTGCCCTACCATGCCCAGCCTTGACGGGCAGGATTACGTCATTCTCAATTCGGTGTCCAATGTCTCCAAAGCCATTGACGTGCTGCATGGATACGGGTGCATCCACTGCCTGCTTGACAATGACGAAGCAGGGCGGAAAGCGTATTGGAAACTGGAAAAAGAGTTTGCCGGGCGTATTAGGGATTTCTCCCAAAACTACAACGGATATAAGGATTTGAACGATTACCTGTGCAACAAGCGACAGAATTTAACCGTCAATCCACCGCCACGAACCATCGTTAAACCCAAGAAAAAAGGGTTGGGACTATGACATTCCAAAAGGGAAAAAACGGGAGCTGCCCGAAATTCATCCGATGGAATTGGAGAGGTAGCAAGTTTGTGTTTCGGGTGTCCCGAAACCGCTTGCTACCCGTTACGGACTTTTGTCCATAACTCAATCCCGTCGGTCTATACAGTATAGTCAGGAACATAATTAGAAGAAATGAAACATGGAGCAGAATAAGAAACACAAGGAACGTAACAAGGGCGGTCGCCCCAAGAAAGAGGAGACCGAAAAATTGAAATACCGTGTCGCAGTGAAGCTGGCGACAGCCGACTACTTCCGTCTGCTGATACAGGCGCATGAAGCCGGAGTATCGCCGAGCGAGTATATGAGGGAATGTTTCCGAAACGGTCATGTAAAGGAACGGCTGTCGGAAGAACATGCCGGATACATTCGCCAACTTTGCGGCATGGCGAACAACCTCAACCAGCTTGCACACAAAGCGAATGCCGGAGGTTTTTTAGAAGCCCGGTGGGACTGCAAGGTGGCAGTGGCAAGGATTCACGAACTGATAAGCAAGATAGGGATATGATGGCAAAAATCGTAAAGGGAAGCGACTTCAAGGGTGTGGTGGACTACATCCTTGACAAGAGCAAGGGTACGCAGGTGGTGGCACACAACGGCTTGTTCATGGAAAACAAGGAAACCATCGCAATGAGTTTCAATGTACAGTCACAGATGAACGGCAAAGTATCGAAGCCTGTCGGGCACATTGCATTGAGTTTCTCCAAAGAGGATGAAGCACGGCTGACCAATCGTGTAATGGCAGGTATCGCACTTGAATATATGGAAAAAATGGGAATCCGGAACACACAGTTTTTCATCGCCCGTCACTTTGACAAGGAACATCCGCACGTGCATATTGCCTTCAACCGCATTGACAACAACGGCAACACCATTTCGGACAGGCACGAGCGGTTTCGTAGCACCCGTATCTGTAAGGAGCTTACCTTGAAATACGGTCTGCACATGTCGGAGGGCAAGGAAAATGTCAAGCGCAACCGCCTGAAAGAGCCGGACATGACAAAATACGAGCTTTACGACATTCTCAAAAGGGAAGTCGGCAGATGCGGTAACTGGAACGTGCTTGTCGCCAACTTGCAACGTCAGGGTGTGGAAGTCAGTTTCAAGCACAAGGGGCAGACGAATGAGGTACAGGGTGTCGTATTCACTAAAAATGGCTACCATTTCAACGGTTCAAAAGTGGATAGGCGTTTCAGCTATTCCAAGATTGACGCAGCATTGCAGCGCAACAGATACAATGAGCGTATGGGAATAACAGCCAAAGTACATGAAGTTGCCATGCCAAGCGCACCATCCGGCACGCACTCGGCGAGTTATTCAACGGTTCGTTGGGACTACTGAACGGCAACGGCTCATCTTTCAACGCCGCTGATGCGGAAGCCAATCAGGAAATGGCGGAGATATTGCGGAGAAAAAAGAAAGCCAAGCGCAGACGAGGCATGAGGCTATAAATCTTATTTGTTAATAGGCAAAGCCATATCTTGAAAATTCAGCATATTCAAATAGAGTACACAAAATTTCAATTCAATATCAAACGATACTAAAAATAATGTGAAATCCGTTGTCTATATAAGACGCATACGTAAACCTATCTCCACGGCTGCGGCAGTATTGGTAACGCGCAGCCGCGTGAGAATATCTTGGCGGTGGCGGCTGACCGTGTTGACGGATATGGAGAGTTTGTCCGCAATCTGTTTGCTGCCTTCGCCTTTTGCCAACAGGGAAAGAATTTCTATTTGACGGCGGCTGAGCAATCGGCTGTCAAACTGTTCCAAGCAAACGGTTTCACCGGTACGTGTGTTGATAATACAGCCTTCCATGACTTCATTAGTTTGCGGAAAAGGTGCATAAGTACAAAGTCCTAACCATATACTGCCATTGGCATGGCAAAGCAAATATCGGGTAGTGTGGAGTACGGATAGGGGCGGCATTCCTTGCCTTTGAAAATGAACGACGCAAGTGGCATTGAAATCGGGCTTTTGGGTTGCCGGGACAGATTCCAAGAAACGGAAAAAACGGAGTTCGAGAATATGGCGTTCCACCAATTCCTCATCGGGGATATTGTCAAACACTTCATGCTCGAAGACGGAATTCTTGTTCTCAGTATATTCCGGCAATCCTAATGTCTGCCCGAACAGACCGGAATAAATATGGTTCACATTGTTTTGGAAATCAGAGAGGACCGCAATGCCATTGGTCGCTTGAGCGTACGCATGGGCATAGCCTTTGGCTGTTTCCAACCATTCATCCATGTCACTTTCCGCGTTGAAATTCTGCCCTGTCAGCAGGGATTGTAATCTGTGTTCCTGTTCGTGCATCCGGAAAATTGGTTATTATTCACCATTGCGGCATTGTCCTATTTTGCCTAATTTTGCGGCAAAAATACTAATAATAAACAACTTAGGCAATGAAAAAGACAATTATTTATCAGGCAATCCTTGCCGGATGCCTCACGTTGCCGCATGCCAACCAAAAAATGAGACCACACAGAATGAAGCCAGACAAACCGGAAGCACCGATGTGGCAAGCAGAATTGCAGACTGCAAAGTCACTTTGGGCGATGTCACTTTTACCCATGCCATCAATGGCGCAGATACGTGTGTAAGTTTGCTGGCTGACGGGGCATTGGAATTCCGTTGTGCCGAAGGACTTGATTTCTTCTGCGACCCGAACGAAGGGAAGCTATCCAACAACACACTGCCCGTATTGCTTATTCCTACGGACAATACCAAACCGTTCACGCTGACAGCCAAGGTAACTCCTGAGTTCACAGCAGAGGGACTTTACAATGCAGCCGACCTGTTTGTGTATGTCAATGATACGCTTTGGCAGAAACTGGCCTTCGAGCAGGACGAATATGGCAATCACCGCATCGTATCGGTACGGACACAAGGCACATCGGACGACAACAACCATGACAAGATAGATGCCCCATCGGTCTATATGAAAATATCTTCCGATACCCGGACCATCGCCAGCTACTATTCATTAGACAAAAAGGAATGGCACATGGTACGTCTGTATCGTAATTACTATCCCGACCGGATTTATCTCGGTATCAGCAGCCAGTGTCCGCAACGCGGCAGATGCACAAGCCGTATCGAGGAAGTCACGCTAAGCCATGACAATGTGGGCGATTTCCGTATGGGAGAATAAAAGATTTGAATAGAGAGATTAAGGAAAATGGGCAAACGCATATTGATTTTGACCGGCAGTCCGCGAAAAGGCGGTAACAGTGACCTGATGGCAGACGCTTTTGCAAAGGGAGCGTCAGAGGCAGGCAATATTGTCGTGCGGTTTGATACTGCACATAAACATATTCAAGGTTGCAGGGCTTGCGACAACTGTTTCAGCAAGGGGAAAGCCTGTGTTTTCAATGATGATTTCAACGAACTGGCATCATTGATGGCGGAAAGTGACGCCATCGTATTCTGTACCCCTCTTTATTGGTACTCGTTTTCCACCCAGATGAAAGCTGCCATAGACAAGTTCTATTCTTTCATAATAGGCAAAAAGGAGTTGCCTGTCAAGGAGTGCATGCTCCTTTCATGCGGAGAGTTGGAAGGCCCTCATGTATTTGACGGTATGGTACGCTCTTTTGAACTCATTGCACAAGACAGGGGATGGAAAGACAGAGGCCACTATCTCGTCAACAGTGTCAGTGAGAAAGGTGCAATTTTAAATACCAACCACCTGCAAAAAGTTTATGATATGGGAAAAGGATTTTGAAATGTTTATTGAGAACACTATAAAAACATTTTGATGTAGTAATCACATTGGATAAAGCCACAAAGACTATGCAGCCCGTAAGCCGATAAAGACCTACGGGCTGTATTATAATCAATCAACAGCAGCTACCCATGAAACGACATACCGCAGACACAAAACATTTCCGCACGATGATTGCCGCAGGCTACTTGTTGGTATGCCTGTTTGCAGGAGGCATCATGTACCTGTGGCTTCAAGAATGGCAGGAACTTGAGGCATTGGAAACGGAGAACAAGCAGATAAATGCTTTCCGTCAGGAGATACATCATGCCTATGCCAAGACGATAGAACTTTCCCTTTTGGGTGAAACGATATTGGAATGGGAAGACGATGATGTGCAGACCTATCATCGTAAGCGTTTGGAGGTGGACAGTATGTTGTGCCGTTTCAAGCAATCTTACCCTACAGAGCGCATTGACAGCGTGCGCCACCTATTGGAAAGCAAGGAACAGCATTTGCGGCAGATAATGCAAGTCCTTGACGAGCAAGAGGCCATCAATGAACGGATAGCCGAACGTGTACCCGTCATTGCATGGAAAAGCACACAGGAAGAGCCGAAGAAAGCGAAGCGCAAAGGCTTGTTCAGGCTGTTCGGTAAGAAAGAAAAGCCGGAACCCACAGCCACTACAACCATGCTCTACACACTGAACCGTGACGTGATAGCACGACAAAAGACGCAAAGCCGCCAATTGTCCGAATACGCCGACAGCCTCGCCGCAAGGAACACGGAACTGAACCGCCAACTGCAAACGCTCATCCACCAAATGGACAAAAAGGTACAGACAGATTTACAACGGAGGGAAGCGGAAATAATCGCCATGCGTGAACGGTCATTTATGCAGATAGGAGGTTTGACAGGTTTTGCCGTTCTCCTTTTGTTGTTTTCATATATCATCATTCACAGATATGCCAAACAAATAGGCAAATACAAGAAAGATACCTCTTCTCTGATTGGACAACTCCGTGAATCCAACAGGAAAAACGAGGAATTGATAATATCCCGAAGAAAGGCTATGCACATAATCACCCATGAACTGCGTACACCGCTGACCGCCATACACGGTTATACGGAACTGATACGCAGCAACGGCACGGCGGAAAACAAACGCCATGCGGAAAGCGTGCTGCAAGCCTCAAAACGGATGATTACAATGCTTAATTCTCTGTTGGGTTTCTTTCGGTTGGAAAGCGGAAAAGAGAAGATGAATATCACCCTTTTCAGATTGCAAAGTATAACTGATGCACTGGAGGCGGAATTTCGACCTATGGCGGAAGTCAAGGATTTGAAACTCACCGTGGAAAATGATGCGGACGTTATCCTCATGGGTGACAGGGAGCGCATCATGCAGATAGGTGGCAACCTGCTTTCCAATGCCATAAAGTACACACAAGCCGGAAGCGTTTCTTTCCGTTCGGGTTATGACGGAAAGACGCTTGCCCTTATCGTGGAGGACACGGGCAGCGGCATGAGTGAGGAAGAACGGCAACGGGTGTTCGGGGAGTTTGAACGGCTCTCGAATGCCGCCACGCAGGACGGCTTCGGGCTGGGATTGTCCATCGTCAAACGCATCGTGGACATGATGCACGGTACAATCCGACTGGAAAGCGAAAAAGGCAGGGGTAGCCGTTTCACGGTGGAAATCCCCATGAATACGGTGGATAGCGTTTCCGATGAAGAAACGAACAAGTCGGAAAGCCATTTTGAACGGTCATTCTCCGTCATGGTGCTGGACGACAACGACATTCTTCTTTCGATGGTGAGGGACATGTACGCCCATTGCGGTATCCGTTGTGATGCGTGTGACAACACGAGCGACTTGATGGAGGCGATACGCACACGGAATTATGATTTGCTGATTACCGACCTGAAAATGCCGGAAATCAACGGTTACGAAGTATTGGAATTGCTGCGCTCATCCGACATCGGTAACTCCAAGACTATTCCCGTAATCGTGGCGACCGCTTCCGGCAGTTGTACTGAAGAGGAATTGTTGGCACACGGTTTTACCGCCTGCCTGTTCAAGCCTTTCGATATGGCGGAACTGATAGCAGTTTCAAGGAAATGCCTTTCTTTGGTAACGGACAAGGAAGAACAGCCCGATTTGTCTTCCCTGCTCGCCTATGGGGATAAAGCTGCCATACTCGACCGCCTGATAACCGAGACGGAAAAGGATATGCAGATTATAAGGGAAGCCGCAAACAGAAACGACCGCAATGCGTTGGACGAACTGGTACACCACCTGCGTAGTTCGTGGGCGGTAATCCGTGCGGACAGGCCATTATGGAAACTGCATGAATTGCTCCACCGTGATGAGGAATGCTCTAATGACGAGATAAAGCGTGCCGTGGACTCTGTATTGAAAATGGGTGAAATGATTATGGAACTGGCGAGAAAGGAAAAGAAGGAGGAAGTCAGATGAGAGTGTATGTGATTGAGGATAATCCCATCTATAACGATTACGTCTGCAACCTGCTCAAAAAGGGAGGGTTCGATACCGTGCAGGCTTACCGGATTTCAACCGCCAAGAAACTGTTGGCAAAAGCGGAGGAGGGTGACATCGTACTTGCCGACCTGCGCCTGCCCGACGGTGAGAGTATCGACCTGTTGCGGTGGATGCGCAAGGAAGGAAAGATGCAGCCGTTCATTGTCATGACCGATTATGCCGAAGTCCATACGGCAGTGGAGAGCATGAAACTCGGCTCTTCCGACTATATACCCAAACGACTGATTGAGGACAAACTTATTCCACTTGTCCGTTCACTGCACAAGGTACAAGAAGGGAAAAAGCATACTCAAATACCTATCTTCACACGTCAGGGCGAGGCATACCAAGATATCAAGAGGCGTGTCCGCCTTGTCGCTCCCACACGGTTGAGCGTATTGATACTGGGTGAGAACGGCACGGGCAAGGAACATATCGCACAGCACATCCACGCCCAAAGCAAACTGTCGGACAGGCCGTTTGTTCCCGTGGATTGCGGCTCATTGTCGCCAACATTGGCTCAATCCACCTTCTTCGGGCACAAGAAAGGTTCTTTTACGGGTGCTGACAGCAACAAGGCAGGCTACTTCGAGGAAGCCGAGGGAGGTACACTCTTTCTTGACGAGGTGGGCAACCTCTCGTTGGAAACGCAGCAGATGTTGCTCCGTGCCATACAGGAACGGCGTTACCGTCCCATCGGGGCAAAAGAGGACAAGACCGCCAACGTGCGGATAGTGGCGGCGACCAACGAAGATTTACAGAAAGCTGTTGCCGATAAACGGTTTCGGGAAGATTTGTTCTACCGCCTGAAAGAGTATGTGATAACCGTACCGCCATTGCGTGATTGTCAAGAAGACATACTGCCGTTGGCGGATTTCTTTCGTGAAACGGCAAACAAGGAGTTGGAACGTAATATTAAAGGTTTCAACGCCACCGCCCGTAATGCCCTGCTCACTTACCCGTGGCCGGGCAACGTGCGTGAATTGAAACAGATGATATTGGCAGCGGTACTGCAAACGGAGGGCGACACAATAACAGTGGAGGATTTGGAACTTGCCGTAACGAAACAGACCTCTTCCGTCAGTTTCGCCCTGCGTAACGATATGGAAGAAAAGGACAGGATTCTGCGTGCCTTGAAGCATGCGAACGGGAACCGTAAGGTCGCCGCCGAATTGCTCGGAATAGGACGTACAACGCTGTACAGCAAATTGGAAGAATACGGATTGAAGTATAAATTTCAGCCATAGCCTGTAATTCTCTGAAAATGGAGGCAACGATTAAACCGGATATATTCGGTTAAGATAAAAACGTCCTATAATAAAAATCATGGGACGCTTTGATATGTTTCCGATTTTTATTGCTACTTTTGCATCAAGACGAGTGACATTGATAGCAACTCACGGCAAAGCGCAGAAACAGACACGGTTGCCAACTCGTTACCTCAATTTTATTCTTCCTTTCAAACCTCTTATAAATAAAGAGGTTATAAAAGTTTTCCAGAATTTTGGCAAAATCTTGCCAACTTGTCGGCAAGAAAGACACACACTGTTCCCTATACCTTTATTATAGTGTGATAGCGTGACAAGTGTTTTTCCTTTTTAAAACTTTTATGTAGAATGATGATGGGCTTCTTTTATTCTGTTTTGTCGGATGGCATCAGAAGCTCTTCTTCATTGTAGCGCGGTCGGTCTTTCACTTCAATGTATATTTTGCCGATGTATTCGCCCACAATTCCCAAGGACACAAGTATCACGCCTCCTACCAACCAGACGGAAATCATCAGTGATGACCATCCGGGAACGGTGTTATGCTGTGTGTAGGAGTGAAGTGTCCATCCGGTGACACATAGTGCCACAAGAATAAAGATGCAGCCTATCCAAAAAATCATACGGACTGGTTTGACGGAAAAAGAAGTGATGCCGTCAATGGCAAAGTTGAGCATCTTCCGGAAAGGGTACTTTGATTCTCCGGCAAAACGCTTGTCACGATTGTAGTACACGCTGTCCGTCTGGTAGCCGATGAGGGGAACCAGCCCCCGAAGAAAAAGGTTGCGCTCGCGGAAGCGGCATAGGTGTTGTATAGCCCGCTGGCTCATCAGGCGGTAGTCGGCATGGTTGTAGACGGATTTTACCCCCATTGCCTTCATCAGCCGATAAAAGACCAAAGCGGTGTTGCGTTTGAAGAAAGTGTCGGTCTTCCGTTCTTTACGTACGCCATAAACGATGTCATTGCCCGCTTTATAGCTGTTTATCATGTCCGGAATCACCTGGATGTCATCTTGCAAGTCTGCATCAATGGAGATGGCTATCTCGCAACGCTCTTTTACTGCATTGAGTCCTGCTAGCAGGGCATTCTGGTGTCCTACGTTTCCTGCCAGGTTCAGTCCGCAGGCATAGGCCGTATTTTGGTGCAGTTCTTTGATGATAGCCCATGTCTGGTCGGTGCTTCCGTCGTTTACATATAATATATAGCTTTCCGGGGAAATTTGCCGGGCTTGTATCAGCCGGTCGAATAATTGGCTCAATCGTTTATGGGTTTCATGCAGCACTGCCTCTTCTTTGTAGCAAGGTACGACAACGGCGAGTATGGGAGAGTTTTCCATCATAGAACAAATCTTTTTGCAATATTCGTAAGAAATCGGGAGAAAAACAAATTATCACTCTTTTCTTTTGAAAACGAAACGTACGAGTAAGAAGTTGACCGGAATGGCGATGGCGAAAACCGGAATGGGGGCCAGAGGTTTGGGGATGCCCATCCAGAGAGAGAGGTTCAGCAACCCCATGTGTAGCAGATAGCTGCATAAGTGTGCTCCTCCAAATCCGAGGCTTTTCTCCATGAGGGCTTTCGGCCGAAGGTAAAGTAAGCAGTCAGATAGAAATTGGCGATGAAGCTGAGAGCATATCCCAGTGTATAGGCTATGTTTACATTGATAACCCGTTGTAATACAAAATACAATCCGTAGTGCAGAGCTGTCGCAAAGATGCCACCATTACGAAGCGTACAAATTCCGGTAGTTGTTTCAGCCGCTTCATCTTAACATTAAATATCTACTCTCTGTTGCCATTATCATTGGGGCGGCAAAGTTAGGCATTGTTTCAGAATTATTTGTAATTTTGCTTTGCGAAATTAAGCTGCATCTCAGCAAATTGCAAATAAATTTGCATCTGCTTTCGGTTTGCGCTATCTTTGCGTCCAGAAAACATAAAAAACAAATAAGGTATGTCGGACAGAAAGAAGGCGTTCTGGTTTATTGCGCTGCTGAGTGTGCTTGTGGTTGTTCCCTTTCTGGGAGAAACCATTTTTTATTCCAAGGGGGAACCGCGGGAGGCGATTGTTGCCCTTTCTATGCTGGAAAGTGGAAACTGGATACTTCCGGTGAACTATGGTACTGATATTGCTTATAAACCCCCTTTCTTCTACTGGTCAATAGCCGCCGTCTCTTCCCTTTTTGGAGAGGTGACGGAGTTTTCCGCCCGTTTCCCGTCTGCATTGGCTTTTTTAGCCATGCAGTTAATGTTCTTTGCCTTTGTGGCAAAACGTAAAAACGTTCAAACGGCGTTTCTGGCCTCTATTCTTCTTTTGTCTTCTTTCGAGGTGCATCGGGCGGCTGTCGCTTGTCGGGTCGATATGGTTCAGGTTGCCTTTATCGTTATTTCCCTTTGTCTGCTGTTCCGCTGGGATGAGAAGGGATGCCGCGGAGTGCCCTGGCTTGCGGTGTTGCTGATGGGATGTGCCACGTTGACCAAAGGCCGGTAGGTCCATATTCCCTTGCGCGTGTATCGGTGTGTATCAGTTGTTGCGCGGACGTTCTTTCTGGAAAGCGTTTTTCTCGTTGGTAGGTATCGGCTTGCTTTCTTTTGTTCCTTATTTAGCTTGGGTATACGTAGCTTACAGACAAGGTGGACAACCGTTCCTCGATTTGGTTCTGGAGGAGAATACCGGGCGGTTTATGGGCAAAATGTCCTACGAGTCCCACGAAAATCCTATATGGTATAATTTCCTGACTTTGATTTGGGGATGGATTCCCTGGACGTTGGTTCTGGTAATTTCCTTGTTTGGCTTGAAGTGGAAAACATGCATTGTCTGCCGGAAGGGGAGACCCTGCTGTTGCGGTTGAAGAAGGGCTGGACTGCTTTCCGCAACCAGTCTCCGGTACAATTGTTCACGTGGCTGGTCATTCTGATAATCTTTGTCTTCTACTGCATCCCCAAGAGTAAGCGGAGCGTTTATCTGCTTCCCATCTATCCGTTTATGGCAGTGCTGATAGCTGAGTATCTGTTGGCTTTGGTACAAAAGGGGGCACGAGTTTTCAGGATTTGTGCAATCATCTTTGCTTCTTTGGGCTTGTTGCTTACGCTTGTTTTTGTCGTAGTTCGTCTCGGCCTGGTTCCCGACAGCGTTTTTGGAAGTGGACGCCATGCCGCTGAGAATGTAGCCTTTATGCATGCGTTGGAGGATGTGGCTTTGTCTGTTCCCAAGTGGCTCCTGGTAGCGCTTCCCGTAGTAGCCGCTGTCTGCACATTACGCATGGTGATAAAGCGTGCGGATAGCCGGTCATTATTATATGGCATAGCAGGATGTATGCTCTGCCTTTTCGTATCATTGGATTCGGTTTATCAGCCCACGGTGCTGGCTGTGAAATCAGATAAACATTTGGCTGAAAGGGTCAATACGTATGTTCCGGAAGGTGTGGTCTATTCTTACTCGAAAATGAGTTTCTATGGTGTTAACTTCTATCTGAAAGACCGCATGCGGCACATTGAAAAGGAACGTCCGTCCAGCGGGGAGGGCTATTTGTTGGTTCCCGTAAAGGAGGAGGAGAATATGTTGGGAGAGCTGGAACAGACGTATCATCTGGAAAGGATATTCCGTACAGACAGACGCAGTTGTGATATGCGTAATGAAATCTGCATGTATAAATTTAGGGCGATTGACATTCATAACCCATAATTTATAACTCATAACTTAAAATGAATCCGATAGATATCATTAACAAATATTATCCGGAAGAGAATGAGTTGCGGCATATACTGTTGACGCACAGCCGTTCCGTAGCCGACAAGTCGTTATGGATTGCCGACCGCCATCCGGAACTTTCATTGGATAAGGATTTTCTGTACGAGGCTGCCATGCTGCACGATATAGGCATTTTTCTTACAGATGCGGCAGGTATCCATTGTTTTGGCGACAAGCCTTATATCTGTCACGGTTATTTGGGAGCCGACCTGATACGCGGCGAAGGCTATCCCCGCCATGCTTTGGTTTGTGAACGCCATACGGGTGCCGGACTTTCATTGGAGGGAATCATTGCGCAGGATTTGCCCGTACCGCATCGTGAAATGGTTCCGGTCAGCTTGGAAGAACAAGCTATCTGTTTTGCCGATAAGTTTTATTCAAAAACTCATTTGGAAAAGGAGAAAAGTGTAGAAAAAGCCCGAAAAAGTTTGGAACGTTATGGTGAAGAAGGGGTACGGCGCTTTGATAATTGGTGCGAACAGTTCTTGTAGCAATCTAAATTTCTTTAAAAAGGGAGATTATCCGTATAAATTATGTACTTTTGCCCCTCCAAGCGTAAACTATTAGTTAATGACGCCATTGAAAGCAAATACATTCATATCATTCATACTACTATTCGTCTTGCTTCTTCTCTCCGGTGGGGCTGCTTCTCAGCGCCGTAGAACGAAGGTCGCGCCTCCGAATGTTCAGCGGACAGACACGTTGCAGGTAGGGGATAGTTTGCAGATGGGAGTCTCCCTGCAAGGGGGAAAGGGGCTTCCTGCCGATTCGTTGCAACAAGATACGGTAGCGGCTGCGCCTCCCAAGAAGGATGCATTGGATGCTCCCGTAGCCTACGAAGCCAATGACTCCATTGTATTTACGCAGAGTGGCTTTGCCCATCTTTACGGCCAGGGAAAGGTGAGTTATCCGGGTGCTGACCTGGAGGCTGATGTCATCTCTATGGATATGGACAACAGTACGGTTTTTGCCCGTGGCGTGGTCGATTCTGTAGGAACAGCCAAGGGAAGACCGGTCTTCAAAGACGGGGACACCTCCTACGAAACCGATACTATCCGTTATAACTTCAAGAGTAAAAGAGGTCTTATCAGCAATGTTGTCAGCCAGCAGGGCGAGGGATACGTGACCGGTAATAATGCCAAGAAAGGGAATAATGATGAACTCTATATGAGGAGCGGTCGTTACACGACTTGTGACCATCATGACCACCCCCATTTTTATATGCAGATGACTTATGCCAAGGTACGTCCGAAAAAGAACGTGGTGACGGGACCTGCCTATCTGGTAGTAGAGGATGTGCCGCTTCCGCTTGCCGTTCCATTTTTCTTTTTCCCGTTTTCTAGCAGTTACCAGTCCGGTTTTCTGATGCCTACCTATATGGATGACTCCAATCGTGGCTTCGGTCTGACGGACGGTGGATATTACTTCGCCATCAGTGACCAAATGGACTTGAAGCTGCGGGCGGATATCTTCACGAAAGGTTCTTGGGCGCTGAATATGGAGTCGAACTATGTGAAGCGTTACAAATATTCCGGTTTGCTGCAGGCAAGCTATCAGGTGACCAAGACCGGTGACAAAGGCTTGCCCGACTACTCGGTTGCCAAAGACTTCAAGGTGGTGTGGTCTCACCGGCAGGACCCGAAAGCGAGTCCGAATTCTACTTTTTCTGCCAGTGTGAACTTTGCTACCAGTAGTTATGAGCGTACCAATATCGGCAATATGTACAACTCCCAGGCAATGTCGCAGAATACCAAGACTTCCAGTGTCAGCTATTCGCGTAACTTTCCCGACCAGCATCTGAGCATCTCCGCTTCAGGTAATATTGCCCAAACCATGCGCGACTCCTCTATCGCGGTGACTTTACCGGACATGACCATTTCCTTGAGTACCATTTTCCCTTTCAAGCGCAAACATGCAGTGGGAGATGAAAGTGGTATGAGAAGATTTCCGTTCGCTATACTGGCCGTGTGAAGAACAGTATCAAGACGAAGGACAATCTGTTGTTCAAGAAGAACCTGATACGCGATTGGGAGAACGGTATGCAGCATGAGATTCCGGTAAGTGCCACGTTTACTTTGTTCAAGTACTTCAATGTGACGCCTACCGTAAACTATACGGAGCGTTGGTACACCCGCAAGGTGAAGAAGGACTGGGACGATGAGCAAGGCAAGGAGGTGAATGATACGACCTACGGTTTTCACCGTGTATACGACTACAGTGCCAGTCTGGGTATCAATACCAAAGTTTATGGTATGTACAAGCCATTGTTTATGAAGAAGAAGGAGATACAGATACGTCACGTCATCACTCCCTCCATCAGTTTCAGCGCTGCACCCGATTTCACTTCGTCCCGTTTTGGCTATTATGACTCTTATATAAAAGACCAGAACGGCATTCGCGATACCGTGCAGTATTCCTATTATGCCGGTCAGGTGTTCAGTCCGCCAAGTGGAGGAAAGCAGGGGCTTATCAGTTTCAATATCTCCAATAACCTTGAAATGAAGTTCAAGGATAAGAATGACTCTATCCGCAAGGTGAGCCTGATTGACGATTTGAGTATGGGTATCAGTTACAACACGGCTGCCAGGTGCGTCCTTGGAGTGACTTGAGCTTTAATCTCCGTCTGAAGTTGAGCAAGAGTTATACGTTGAGTATGAGCTCTACCTTTGCCACTTATGCTTACGAGTTTGATGAGAACGGAAGGGTGGTGCCCGGTAACCGTACGGAATGGTCGTATGGCCGTTTCGGTCGTTGGTCGGGATATGGTACGTCGTTCAGTTGGACCGTGAACAATGATTCGTGGAAGAAAATAAGGAACTTCTTCACCGGTCAGAAGGATGACGAGGAGCAGGACCAAGACCAGAATGCCTCGACGGAGGGAGACAGTGACATGGAGGGCGAAACCACCGAGGACGGCACTCCGAAGAAGAAGAAGGAAAAGGCTGCTGCCGATGCTGACGGCTATCAAGTATTCAAAATGCCTTGGTCCATCAACTTCAGTACCGGTTTCAATATAACGGAAGACACCAGTAAGCCCATTAATCGTAAGAACATGCGTTATCCGTACAAATTCAGCCTGAACTCCCTTAATATAAACGGTAACGTCAAGCTTACCAACAAATGGGCTATCAGCTTCAACTCCGGTTATGACTTCAATGCGAAGGAGATAACGCAGACCGCTTTCAACATCACACGTGACCTACACTGTTTCAGCATGACGGCTGCCATATCACCTTTCGGACGCTGGAAATACTATAACTTTACCATCCGTGCCAATGCAAGTATCCTGCAAGACTTGAAATGGGAACAGAGAAGCCAGACTCAGAGTAATATTCAGTGGTATTGATGTTTACCAAATTATTTCCGTCTCTCCATGTTCCCGCAAATACTCGTTTGTTTTGCTGAAATGCTTGTTCCCGAAGAAGCCGTTATAGGCGGATAGGGGAGATGGATGTGCCGAGGTAAGTACCAGATGTCGCTACGGTCGATGAATGCCCCTTTACGTTGGGCGTAGGCTCCCCAAAGAATAAATACAAGATGCTCTTTTTCTTCGGCGAGAATGCGGATAGCCGCATCTGTAAATGTTTCCCAACCTCGGTTTTGGTGAGAACCGGCTTGGTGTGCACGTACGGTGAGGGTAGCATTGAGCAGCAATATGCCTTGCTCTGCCCAGCGTGTCAGATTGCCGGTAGTGGGGGCATCAGTGCCAATGTCATTTTTTATTTCCTTGAAAATATTAAGTAAGGAAGGAGGGAAAGGAACACCGTCATTTACGGAGAAACAAAGTCCGTGTGCTTGTCCCGGACCATGATAGGGGTCTTGACCGATTATCACGACTTTTACTTTGTCAAAAGGGCATAGGTTGAATGCATTGAATATCAGCTTTCCCGGAGGATATATTGCATATTTCCCATATTCGTCCCGTACAAAATCAGTCAATGTACGGAAATAATCTTTCTCAAATTCAGGTTGCAGATGTGCTTTCCAGCTTTCTTCTATTTGAACATTCATAATTGGATCTGTTAGTAGTTTCGGATGCTAAAGTACAAAATAAAAATAAAGTCCAACCTTTTGAGGGGGTGAACTTTATATTATATGACGGGATAAATGTATATCAAATCAGGTGTATATTGTGTTCCTTGCACTCTTTGCGCATATCTTCCGGCCAGATACTGGCTTGTATCTCACCGATATGCGCCTTGCGCAGATAGAACATACAGAGGCGGGACTGCCCTATACCGCCACCGATGGAAAGCGGCAGTGTATCATTCATCAAGCGTTTGTGGAAGTAAAGTTCCAGGCGTTCCTCTTCGCCTTCCTCTTTGAGCTGGCGAAGCAGGGCTTCCTTGTCTACGCGGATACCCATGGAGGAAAGTTCGATGCTGCGTTGCAGGATGTGGTCCCATAGCAGGAGGTCACCGTTCAGTCCGGGGAGGTCGTTCAGCCTTTGCTGGTATAGTCGTCGTAGTCCGGGGCGCGTCCGTCGTGCTTCTTGCCGTCGCTCAGCTTGCATCCGATACCGATGATGAACACTGCACCGTATTTCTTGCAAATGGCATGTTCGCGGCATTTGGGTTCCAAGTCCGGATACAGTTGGCGCAATTCTTCGGCATGGATAAAGTGAAGTTTCTGGGGCAGGCAAGGCTTGATTTGCGGATACATCTCATATACCATATATTCTGTGCGCACCATAGCTGCATAGATACGGGTTACTATCTCCTTGAGGAATTCCACATTGCGGTCTTCGGCAGTAATGACGCGTTCCCAGTCCCACTGGTCTACATAAAGGGAATGCAGATTGCCCAGTTCTTCATCGGCACGGATGGCATTCATGTCTGTGTAGATGCCATATCCCGGTTCGATATGGTATTCGGCAAGCGTGAGGCGTTTCCATTTGGCGAGGGAGTGCACCACTTCAGCTTTGGCGTCGCCAAATCTTTGATAGGGAAAGTTACGGCACGTTCCACTCCATTGAGGTCGTCATTGATACCCATTCCTTTCAATACGAACAGTGGAGCTGTCACACGTCGCAGGCGCAGTTCGGAAGAGAGGTTCAATTGGAAGAACTCTTTAATTTGTTTAATCCCTAATTCAGTCTGTTTTAGGTCCAATAAAGGTTTGTAACCTTCAGGTGTTATCAGGTAGCTCATAAATTTATTCAGTATAACTTCTATTAAATTGCTCGGCAAAGATAGGAATAATATTGATACTTGCTTCTGTTTTGTGGGAAAAAAGAACAAAATGTTTGTGTAATTGCGGTTAGTCTTCTCAAAGTAATAATAAAAATATTCCTCGGTTTGATATAAAAAGCGTTTGAATGTTAGGAATCTGCTAATTTTTTTATACTTTTGCATCCACATTTGGCTCCGTAGCTTAGTGAATAGAGCGTCAGATTCCGGTTCTGAAGGTCGTGCGTTTGAATCGCACCGGGGTCACAAAGAAAGGAACTCCCTTTGCATGAATATTTTGCAAAGGGAGTTTCTTTTTATACAATACATCCAGAAAAGTCAACCATACGGTTCTCTTTCTTGTTATAATTTCCATAGAGTTAGAGGTATGAAACAAATAATATTTATTTTTGCAATGTTAATGACTTGTCTGTCCTATGCCGGTAAGCCGGAAGGACGGTCAGAAAGGAGAACAGACATGAAACCAATGAAAGAGATTTATCTGGCAGGAGGATGTTTTTGGGGTACCGAACATTTCCTGAAACAAATAGAAGGTGTGGAGGCTACCCAGGTGGGATATGCCAATGGAAATATAGCCAATCCTACCTATCAGCAGGTGTGTACCGGTACCACGGACTTTGCCGAAACCGTAAAAGTACAGTATGATCCCGATGAGGTGGACTTACCTTTCCTTATCGACCTTTATTTCAAAACGATTGACCTACCAGCCTCAATAAGCAAGGGGGGGATAGAGGTACACAGTATCGCACGGGTATCTATTATACGGATACCGCCGACCTGCCTGTTATTCGTGAAACCGTTGACCGGCTGGCTGCCAACTACTCCCGTCCGTTGGTTGTAGAGATAGAGCCTTTGAAGAACTTCTATCTCGCCGAAGATTATCATCAAGACTATCTGGACAAAAATCCTGGTGGATATTGCCACATTAACCCCACCTTGTTCGACCTGGCACGTAAAGCGAAGATGAAGAAAGAAGGAGATGGCGAGTATTTAAACCTGGAAAAGTAACGGACAATGGATATACTGTTAATAAGTAATGAAGATACGTGCCGCAGCCGTATCGCGCAGGAACTCCTGCATGCATTTGGCAGGGGAATGAATATCTCTACGGCAGGAATTATGGAGGGGAACTGCGTTCCCGATGCCGTGTGCAATGTGATGGAACAGAATGGTTTCAGCGTGTCTCGCAAGAAACGTCTGGTGTCGGGACCTATACGCACCGGTCGTGGGACTACGTGATTACCCTATGTAAAGAAGCCGGAGAAGAACTGAAATTTATCACTCTGGATGCCAAGCAGCAGGTGCATTTTGATTTTGAAGATCCCTTTAAAAATCGTTTTCAAAATGAAAGTGAGCAGGATCAACAAGTTGCCACACTCTATGAAACCGTGTACCGGCGGCTGTATGAATTTTACCGCGATGAACTGAGCGAGCAGCTGTTGCCTCGTTGTACGTGCGGTGCAAATACCTATTGCCGTTGTGAATAGTGAAATATGTGTTTTTTTTTTGAAGCAATCTCTTGACTCGTCCCTAAGGGCAGGACCTATCTTTGCATCATAAACAAAATGCGCATGAGTTTATGAAGAATAAAATGAAGTTTAAAATCGGAGAGTTTTCCAAACTTTGCCAAGTGACCGTTAAGACGCTTCGTCATTATGAAGAGATAGGATTGATGATACCCGTTGAAGTGGATGAGTGGACGGGGTATCGCTATTACGACATCAGCCAGCTCCGGTGTATGAGCCGTATTGTTTACCTCAAGCAATTAGGTTCAGCCTCGAAGAGATATCCGAGTTGTTTGCCGATGGCAAGGAATTTCCGGATGCTGAATTGTTGAAGGTTAAAATAGAACGTTGCAAAAACGAGATTGAACACTTGATATGGCGGCAGACCGAACTTGCCAAATTGGAAAATTTACTCCATAAACAAGAGAATGTTATGGAAAAAGTGTTTAAGAAATCCCTCCCTTCAAGAATTTTTGCTACCCATCGCCGTAAAATAGACTCTTATCAGGAGCTGTTCAATCTTTGTCCGAATATCATCGGGCCTGAAATGTACCGTTTGGGTTGTGAATGTCCTGCCCCGGAATATTGTTTCACGGTGGAATATAATGAGGAATATGGGGTTGATATTGATATCGAGTTTTTTGAAGCGGTGGCTGAACGCAAGGAAGATTCGGAACTGATTAAATTCAAGGAACTTCCGGAAGTGCCGGTTGCGCTCTGTGTCAACCATTACGGTGCTTATGAGCATATGCCCGAAACTTTCGCCGAGCTTTTTGCGTATGCCGAGACAAATGGATACGAGGTCATTGACCGTGCCCGGTTTTGCCATATTGACGGCATTTGGAACAAAGAAACGGTGGATGAATGGATGACGGAAATTCAGTTGCCCATCAAACTTTCTTAATCAGCCTTTGATTTCTGCGGAAAGCTTTCAACCGTGAGAATACCTAAAAATAGGGATAGGTAGTCAACTTATTTTCTGCGAACTTTGCAGACTGAAAAAAGAATTGAAATGAGAAGCCTGCATATTCTGTTCATATTGGTAGTTGTCACTTGGCTCGGTTTTCCGCTGAGAGCGCAAGAAGCTATTTCTATCGGGACTCGCCACACTTTGTTTTCGCATGTCTTGAATGAGGCTAGAGAATATTGGGTGTATGTACCTGCAACCCGCCCGGGTGAAAAAGAGGAAAGTTATCCGGTTCTTTATTTGCTGGACGGTGATTCTTTTTTTCATTCGGTGGTAGGTTTTACTCGCTTGTTTTCCACCTCCAAAGTTTCTTCCTTACCGCCCTGTATCGTTGTGGCTGTCCTGAATACAAACAGAACCAGAGACTTTACGCCAACCTGTTCCGCTGCCCGGCGTGACGGAACTGTCCGTCCGGGCGATAAACCGGAAGGGGGTGGGGCAGGACAATTTTGCCGTTTTCTGACGGAGGAACTACGCCCCGCAGTGGAACAAGACTTGCCGGTGAATGGACAACACTTGTTGGCTGGACATTCTTATGCCGGGTTGTTCACGCTGCATGTTTTGCTGAATTATCCCAGTGCATTTGATACATACATCGCCATAGACCCCAGTTTATGGTGGGATAAAGGATATTTTCAGAAACAGGTAGAACGGCAGGTGGATAAGGTTGACTTTTCAGGAAAGCAACTGTATGTTGCGTTTGCCACTCAGCCGCGTCTTGATAGGAAGCTGATCCACTTTCCCCTGACAGATGATTTTATAGGGAGTGCAGTTCCTCGTATGGAGAAGCGGCATTTGCGGGTGGTATCAAAAAAGTTCCCGGAAGAGACGCATGGAACGGTTGCTCTTCCGGGATTTTATGACGGACTGAAAACGTTGTTCTTCCGTTCTGCGGTTGGAATTTCTCTGCCGAACGAACCTCTCTGAAAAAAAATCTATTTTTCAGTAAGCTGAATGATATGCGCCATTGTACTAAGGGACTACCTATACCATGGTGAGGTCTGCCAAAATCCTAAAAGCGTCATAGCCTGAGTCGCCTTCCGGCAGGAAGCGCCGAGAAGCGCCGTTTCCTTATAAATCAGTATTTTCAGCTCCGGAGAAGGTTGAGTGTCCTTCTCCGGACACACTGATTAAAAAACTGCAAAAGTGCAGCCGGGGCTTCGTTGACTCCGGGCAATTGGAATAGTAGTACAACTACTGTTGTACAATGAGCGCAGCACCATATGCCCTGCTACCGTACGGAAGTGCATAAAAAACAGTTGCCTGGAGAAACCCTCTCCAAGCAACTGTTTTCAGCTTCTTGATACTTAACTTTATAATCTACATATTCTAAATCTTTCTTGTCATCAATCGTCAATGTCAATCACCCTCATTTTAGAGTCAAATGTAATTTCCCAACGATTAGACAACTTTATCTCATACTCATTGTCATCGTACTCAATCTGAAGAATTCTTGCATCCGGATAATTGGTCTTTACATAGTTACGTATCGCTTCCGGTACAATCTGTGCAGGAACTTCACTTTGTCTGCATCGTACCTCCTTCCATTCTCCCGGTTTATCAAATTCTACCTTCTCCCCATTCGTGAACACCACATCATAGCTTTTATAAAACATTCCCGACTCCAATTTAGCCATTGCCACCTTATGGTCTTTAAAATAAGTCTTGATAAATGTCTGCGCCTTCGCCGGCAACTGGCTCACCTCTATCGGCTTATCATTATCTGCCATTACCATTGTGTGCACTGCAAACATACAAACCAACATCATAACTAACTTTTTCATACTTTTCTATTTTTAATAATTAATACTTTATTTGTTTTCTGTATTGCAAAGATGGGAAGGAAATCTGGAAAGAATTGGGAAAAAAACTCTATTTTTGGAAATGAAAAAAAATCTATTTTTGAAAATGGGTGTTGCGGCTCTTCACCTATGAATTTTTGTTTGCAATGAATATTATTTAAAGACACAATAGACTATTATGGCTATGAAAATATTAAATCAGTTTATCGATGATTTTGTAGGTGTTTTCCAATATCGGTTTATGGATACCTTTCAATATTTTAAAGAAAGGAAGAAAAGTAAATATTTGGGAGATAGATTTGAGGAATGGGTTGTGAAGAACTCTAATATTAGTAAAGAAGGTTATCCGGACCTCTGTGACAAGAAAATATTTTGGCGGCTTTTAGATTGGAGAGGTGATAAATACATTGAGGGTTATAGACCTCTGTCTTCATCATCTCCGGATTTGTTGATGGAGTGTGTTACCACTACGAGTACCATTCATGAAGTTGGAGATATTATAGCTGTAGAATGTAAATGGCGAAGTAAGATAGTTTTTATCTCGATATAAAAGACATTGAAAAGTACGAAAGGTATAGTGAACTCTAATCTGTTGAACCGTCCGATAAAAAACTTGTTTTATGTTTTTGGCTTTGGATGGTGTGGTGACGGTCCGGAATCTGTTTATGTAGTTCCTGCCAGAGAATTGTACGATTATGATAAAGATACTCGTAGGATAACGTTCCCTATTAAAGAAACCGAGAAGGAGAAAATGAGTAGATTGGAGCGTTTTAAGAAGAAAGACAATAGATGCCTTCTGTATATCAAGTAATGGTATTACTTGGTATATAAGCTCCAATCAACTGTTATATTGTTTGGGTCGCCGTCAATCTTTGTGGCGAAGGCTATTACTGGCATCTAATGCGGTTTGCAACCTTTCCCAGTCGTCACAAAGCGCCTGCATGGACGGAAACAATAAATCTGCTCCGGCATCCAGTAATACCTGCCTGTCCAGCGGACCGGTATTGACTGCCACAGTGAATATGCCGGCTGCTGTTCCGGCTTGTACTCCGATAGGTGCATTTTCTACAACTATAGCTTCGTTGGCTTGTACTCCGGCTTTTTCCAGTCCCATTAGATAAGGCTCAGGATGAGGCTTTCCGTATTTCACATCAAAGGCGGTCACCATGTGGTCGCGCTGAAACATACCAGGGAAGTTGTGGGCAAGGCGGTTCAGCAGGGAGTGTTGGCCCGAACCGGTGACAAGTACCGGAATAAGTCCTGCCGCTTTTACCTTTTGCAGCACTTCCCAAGCACCCGGCATACGTTCCGGTTCCGGTGGGTACTGAATTCGGCGCTTTTCTCTGCATAGATGCTTTCTATCATCTCGGGAGTGGCATCCTTGCCATACTGGCGTTGATAAACGATGTTGATGGTGGAGGCTCCGGTACGTCCCTCGTGCATGTATGCCTCTTCACGGCTCAAGTGCAGGCCATGACGTTCCATTACTTTATGCCAGGCATCGGCATGGTAGGGCATGGAGTTGAATAACACACCGTCCATGTCAAAAAGAACGGCTTTCAGTTGGATGTAGGGGTGCCCGTGCTTTTCCAGATAACGGGCGATAGAGTTTTCGAACACTTGGTAGATTGAGGATTAAAAATTAAGGAATGCAGGGTAAATAAATTGAGAGTTGAAAATCGGGAAACGGCTTTTCATTGCGCTTATTGCACAGTCATTTCTCAATTCTCAACTCTCAATTCTTGATTTATCAAAGTCTTGCCTGGATGGCTTTGGACTCTTCTTCGTAGCCCGGCTTGTTCAGCAGTGCAAACATATTCTTCTTGTATGCTTCCACACCCGGTTGGTTGAATGGGTTGACTCCCAGAATGTAACCGCTGATGCCGCAAGCTATTTCAAAGAAGTAGAGCAGACCTCCGATGCTTTCTTCATTCAGTGCAGGGATAACGATGCGCATGTTGGGTACGCCGCCGTCAACGTGGGCAAGCTGTGTTCCCAATTCAGCCATCTTGTTCACTTCGTCCACGTGCTTGCCTGCCAGGAAGTTCAGTCCGTCGAGGTTGGCTTCGTCCGAAGGTACTTGCAGGGAGTGCTGTGTCTTCTCCACGGAGATGACAGTTTCGTAGATGGTACGTTCGCCTTCCTGAATCCATTGTCCCATGGAGTGCAGGTCGGTGGAGAAATCTACGGCAGCAGGGAAGATACCCTTGTTTTCCTTACCTTCGGATTCACCATAAAGCTGCTTCCACCATTCGCTTACGTAGTGCAGTTTGGGATTGTAGTTTACGAGGATTTCAATTTTCTTACCGTTCTTGTAGAGCTCGTTACGCGTAGCTGCATAGATGGCAGCAGGATTTTCTGCAAACGGAACATCTTTTCCACAAGCCTTTTCCATGGCAACTGCACCTGCAACCAGTTTCTCAATGTCGAAACCTGCTATTGCGATGGGCAGCAAGCCTACCGGAGTCAGTACGGAGAAACGTCCGCCCACGTTATCGGGGATGATGAAGGATTTGTAGCCTTCGTTGTCGGCCGTTACGCGGGCAGCGCCCTTTTTGGCATCGGTGATGGCAACGATAACCTTCTTTGCCATATCCTTGCCGCGTTGGTCTTCGCATTGCTTTTTCAACAGACGGAACGCCAAGGCCGTTTCAGTGGTAGTACCGGATTTGGAGATGTTGATAACACCGAATTTCTTGTCTTTCAAGTATTCGGTGAGTTCATATAGATAATCTTCACCGATATTGTGTCCTGCATACAGAATGACCGGAGCCGTTTTCTTGTCTTGCAACCAAGTGAAGCTGTTTGACAAAGCCTCTATCACCGCACGTGCACCGAGGTAACTTCCGCCAATACCGGCAACTACTACTACCTCGCAGTTGTCACGCAACGTCTGTGCGGTAGCCTTTAGGTCGGCCAGGTGCTCTTTAGTGATGGAAGAGGGGAGGTGCAGCCAGCCTAAGAAGTCGTTGCCCTTACCGGTACCATTCTCTAATGCTTCCTGTGCAGCCTTTACTTGGGCTTCATAGGCGAAAACGTTTTCTTTGGAGATGAATCCAAGAGTCTTTTCAATGTTCAAACTAATCATAATATTCTAGGTTTTAAATTCAGTATTTCGTTTTATCTTTTTTCGCGTTACCGGAATGAATCGGTAAGCAGCTTGATTTCAATCGTCGGCGAGATACGCTCATACAGAATGTTGTATACTGCATCTACAATAGGCATGTTGACATGATAATGCTTGTTGATTTCCTTGATACATTTTGTACCGTAATATCCTTCAGCAATCATTTCCATCTCAATCTGCGCGCTTTTCACGGAGTATCCCTTGCCAATCATCGTACCGAATGTGCGGTTGCGGCTGAAATTGGAATATCCCGTCACCAGCAGGTCACCTAAATAAACGGAATCACTTACGTTTCTGTTCAGCGGATGTACCGTTTGCAGGAATCTGTTCATTTCCTGTATGGCATTGGACATGAGCACAGCCTGAAAGTTGTCGCCATATTTCAGACCGCTGCAGATACCGGCTGCAATGGCATATACATTCTTCAGCACCGAACTGTATTCAATGCCGGCAACGTCATTACTGACAGAGGTCTTGATGAATGAACTGGCCAGTTTGCGGGCAATGGTGCAAGCCTTGTCGGTGTCGGGACAAGCAATGGTCAAATAAGAAAGGCGTTCCAGAGCCACTTCTTCCGCATGGCAGGGACCTGCCAATACAGCAATATTCTCAGCCGGGACGCCATATTCCTTAGTGAAATATTCCGAGACAATCAAGTTGTCATCGGGCACAATACCTTTAATGGCAGTGATGATGAATTTATCCTTAATCTTAGTCTTCAGTTTCTTCAAGTGAACCTTCAGATAAGGGGAAGGTGTAACGAAGATGAGCGTATCAGATTCTTTCACGACATCATTGATGTTGGAGTTGAAGTTGATACGCTTGGTATCAAACTTGACGCCCGTCAAGTAGCAGGGTTATGACCAAGCCGTTTGAAGTCGGCAATACGGTCATCGCGTCGCATGTACCAATTTATAGACTCCGCTTGTGACAGAACCATTTTTGCAATGGCAGTTGCCCAACTTCCTCCGCCCATGATGGCTATCTTACCGGGTAGTTTCATATCGAAATTAATAATTAAAAA
>ENA-OUNI01000055-OUNI01000055.1-human-gut-metagenome-genome-assembly--contig:-NODE-55-length-40449-cov-3.877114_pt1 | contig 40449 bp, 44 predicted proteins | sample MGYA00242499_ERZ504580 | MGnify/ENA primary metagenome ERZ504580 (study PRJEB26092, sample SAMD00036315) | human gut metagenome | host: Homo sapiens | study: EMG produced TPA metagenomics assembly of... | reverse complement strand
CTTACCCATGGCCGGTCGGCCTGCAACGACGATCATCTGCCCGGCCTGCAGGCCTTGCGTCACGTCGTCGATGTCACGGAATCCGGTTGGCACGCCTTTGGAAACCTCGCCGTTTTGCAGTCGGTCGATTTGGTCGAGGGTGTCGGTGATGACGGTGCCGATCGGCGCGTAATCCTGCCTCACTTTGCCGGTCGACATTTCGTAGACTTCGGCCTGTGCCAGGTTGACGACGTCTTCGGCTTGGGATCCTTCGGCGGTGTAGCCGAGCTGTGCGATTTTGGTGCCGGCTGCGATCACATTGCGCAGGATGGCACGCTGGTGATGATGTCGGCATAGAAGGTTGCGTTGGCTGCGGTCGGCACGGATGCGACGAGGCTGTGCAGATAGTCGGATCCCCCCACTTTTTCGAGGTCGCCGTCTTTGAGCAGCTGGTTGGCCACCAGCACCGCGTCGACGGGCTGCGATGCGGAGAACAGGTTGATGATGGCTTCGTACACGGTTTGGTTGCGCGGCTGGTAGAAGTCGGTGATGTCAATCATCTGCGAGACTTCGCCGATGGCGTCTTTGCTCATGAGCATGCCGCCGAGCACCGCCATTTCGGCGGCGTCGTCATGTGGCGGCACACGGTCGAAGATGGCGTCGCGAATAGCCGTTCCCGACGCGCCGGAAATGCTGCCATTGCCTGAAAAACCGCGGTTTTGCCCTTGATTCAGGCCATTGTTCCAAGAATTGCTCTCCGCCATGCTTCTCCAGCTCTTCGATGTGTGGTGTACCGGGAAAAACCATAATACCTGTGCCACTTCACGAATGATGTTGCGATGAGATTCTGGAGGAATCTCCGCATTGGCAGGATCGAAATCACCCGACACGCGCGAATCGGTTCGCTGTGGATAAGAAAGCCGAAAAAACCCGAGTTATCCACATACTGGGGATAACTATGTGGAAAACATATCGAGTTATCCACCAAATGGGGATAACCAAGTGGACAACTTGGGGACATCTTTCGTACGGGTGCCCATTCCCCTGGTTGTGACTTGCTTAAGTGAACCGAAGGTGATATGTTCCCCACTTTTTCTTAAACGATGGGTTTCCGCCGACGCGGCGGGTACCGCATCGGCAATCATGTCGCTTTGCCGGGCATTCGCTCACAGCCTACGCGGCCTCACATGTGGTAGCGGGTGGCGTTGTACATGGTTCGGACAAGGGTTTCGCGCCATTTACTCCAGCCGTACTGTTTGGAAATGGTCTCGCCGGCCGTGGCACCCAACGACGAACCGTCAGCACGAGTCAGATCGAACAGCATGTCAAGCAGCAGCGGATCATGATCAAGACGAGACGCCAACTCGTCACCAACATTCGGATCATTCGGATTCTGACCAGTCGCAAACTCCGACAACGTAAGATGCTCACGCACCAACAACGTGACCCACCAAATAATGTCACGGTCAAAACCCATGCGCTTCAACACCATGGACGCATGACGTGCACCCTCCGCCGCATGATCGGCAACCCCCGGACGCTTGCCGACATCATGCAAAATACCAGCCAACAGCAACGCCTGATAATGCCGATCATCATATCGATTTCCACGAGGTGTTTCACGACCAAGCCGCGTGACCACCTCAACCGAATGACGGTCAATCGTATACCGATGCGCAGCCGAAGCGCTCGGGCGATTACGAATCGCCAACCATTCCGGAATCAGCCGACCCGGAATATCGACAAAATCAATCTCCTCCCACACCTGCAACAACGCGGGACCGCTCGCAAGCAAACGCAAGAACAGACTACGCGACTCATCATTCCACGTGCGATCATCGATCGGACACGACTTCAGATTCTGCAACGTGCCGGGCGCGATCGGCAGACCAAACTCAGCCGCAGCAACAGCCGCCCGCAACGCAAGGCACGGATCGGACTTCGGATCGGCACCCGGCGCAAGCACGATCTCCTCCTCATGCTTGGCGATACCGGGCGCGACCACATCAAACGTAGGCGCCTGACGCTTACCGCCGCCACGAGGTGGAACACCTGGAAAAACGCAAAACGAGGCTTCTCATGAGTCAACGAATGCTCAGCGCGAGAAGCCGTGGAATCAAGCGAAAACGCGATCTGGCGACCAACACGCGCAAGCAACGTCTGCAAATCATCAACCGACTTCGCCTCACGCTCGCCGCTCGGCAACGTCGGATCAGCCAAACCCAGCATCGCCGAAACCTTCGCCTGATAAGGAGCGAGCAACATATTCGTGTCTTTATTGGCCACCAAATGAATGCAATCGCGCACATCCAACAACCGTTCGACGGCATCGTCATACTGGCCGTGCGGGCGGTCGGCAAGCCAAGAAGCGGCAAGCGCGGAGACCAGCACGGAATCACGCAAACCACCGCGAGACTCCTTAATATCAGGCTGATTGCTATACGCCATACGGCCGAACTCATCCAAACGAGACTTGGCGGAGCCAACAATTCGGGCAAGCGCTTACGGGCGGCCCTACGCCAACGCTCCAAAATGGAGACGGCCGTGGATTCGATCAGCTGCGTATCGCCCGCGATCGGCACCACATCCAGCCAACCCATCGCAGCAGGCAAATCATGGTCGGTCACCGCCTCGCACTGCGCGCGGGTACGCACCGACTGGTCAAGATCAAGACCCGAATCCCAAATCGGATACCACAATTTGTTGGCAAGCTCATTGAGCTGCCGGTCAGTGAGTGCGTGAGGCTCATAAATGACCACCAAGTCAAGATCGGAACTCGGTCCCACTTGGCCGCGGGCCAACGAACCCACCGCGCCAAGACCAATGCCGGACTGCGGAACGTCAAAAGACACCGTCTGGCAAGCCTCCTGCCACAATTGTTTGAGGCAATCCATGGCCAGATCCGTACGAGCCTTACGTTTCGCCGCACCATTGCGGTACACGCCGTCGGCATCCGGCTGACTCATATCCATGAAACGTTGTTTAAGACCATCAACCGCTGAAGTCATAGCAAATCCTTATGAATCTTCGCAAAAGCAAGCAAATCTGAGCAGATAAAGCGAAAGCGGGGAAATACGAAGCAAAAAATATGACGCGAAAATCGTATGAAAATCCCCGCACGGCGCGAAGCACGTACGGGGATCTGTCTATTGATAACCCGAACCCAAGCCCGGGGCCCTTAATATCTATCCGAATGAATTATCAGATAGCGGCAGAGCCGGTCTCGCCGGTACGCACGCGGGTCACCGAATCAAGCGGGGCAACCCAGACCTTGCCGTCGCCGATGGTGCCGGAGCCGGCGGACTTGACGATCACACCGACCAGAGTCTCGGCATCGGCGTCATCGGACAGCACCTCGACGCGAATCTTCGGAATGAGATCCACGGTGTATTCGGCGCCACGGTAAACCTCGGTGTGGCCACGCTGGCGGCCGTAACCGTTAGCCTCAGACACGGTCAGACCGTGAACACCTGCGGCAGCGAGGGCTTCCTTGACATCGTCAAGCTTATGCGGCTGAATGATAGCGGTAATGAGCTTCATCTCACTTCACCTCCTTGAGAACAGAGCTGGCGGTACCAGCAAAATCGTAAGCACGTTCGCCCTGATCGGCAAGATCGATACCGCCGACTTCCTGAGCTTCGGTGACACGCCAACCAATCGTCTTCTCCAGAGCGAAGGCGATGATGCCGGTGACAACAGCGGACCAGATGATGGCAACGAGGGCAACGATGAGCTGCACAACCAGCTGCTTCCAGTCGCCGCCCGCGAACAGACCGGTACCTTCGCCGAAGAAGCCGATAAGCACAGTGCCGGTGAAGCCGCCGACGCCGTGGACGCCGACAACGTCGAGAGAATCATCGTAGCCGAGCTTGAACTTCAGCCGCAAGCGAGGCAGGTGAGCACGCCGGCGATGGCACCGAGCACGATGGCCCACAGCGGGGAAACCACATCGGCGGCCGGAGTGATGGCAACCAGACCTGCGACGATGCCGGAAGCGGCACCCATGGCGGTGTAGTGGCCGGTGCGGATCTTCTCAGTGAAGCCCCAAGAGAGCATTGCGGCGGCGGTTGCAGCGGAAGTGGAAACCCAAGCGTAGCCTGCGGTGCCATTGGCGGCAAACGCGGAACCAGCGTTGAAGCCGAACCATCCGAACCACAGCAGGAAAGCGCCAAGCATCACGAACGGAACATTGTGCGGACGGAACGGCTGGGTGCCGAAGCCCTTGCGCTTGCCGATGATCAACACGATCACCAGAGCGGCGACTGCAGCATTGATGTGCACGACCGTACCACCTGCGAAATCGTGGGCGGCAGCGCCGATAGCCTGGGAGATCGCGCCGTCAGCGCTCAGCAGACCGCCATTCCACACCATGTGGGCGAGCGGAGCGTAATCGAAGGTAATCCACAGCGCGACGAAAATCATCACGTGGAGTACTTGACACGTTCAGCGATAGCGCCGCAAATCAGAGCGACGGTAATCATGGCGAATGCGGACTGGAACGCCACATCGACGCTGACCGGGTAGTTGTTGGAGTTCAGCGAAGCCGACGTGAAGACACCGCCGTCGGAAACCATGGAATCCTTCAGCAGGAAGCCTGTGGCCAGATCACCGAAGACACCGCCGACCGAAGTGCCTGCGTAGGCGATGGACCAGCCCCACAGCACCCAGATCACCATTGTGACGGACAGAGCGGCCGCCTCCATAATCATCATGTTCAGCACGGCCTTTGCGCGGACCATGCCACCGTAGAAGAACGCCACACCCGGCGTCATGAGGAACACAAGGGACGCGGACGTCAAAATCCACGCGGCATTTCCAGAATCAAGCTGACCCATGTCACCCTCCTCTTTCTTTCATTTTGAGTTCACATTTCCGGCCCCATCGTATGGGGCTGACAAAACGGTATGGAACGCCGCCCGCGTTTTGAAAACGTTACGACGTGTTACAGCAAGGTAACGCCATCTCGCCATTACGTCAACCGAAAACGGCGGAATAAAGCGGCTGGCACGTTTTGTTTCAGATTGCGCACCGCTCTCAGGCCAAACCACTATCAGCCCATTTTTCAGCGTATCTGCCTTATGTATGGCAGATTTGGAGGACTGACACGAGACATTTCGCCCATATATGGCACTCTCACTCGCAAAAAAGGTGCTTTCGGGGGTAAACATATACCTTCTAAGTCGACTTTCTCCAAAAGCATCTGCCATATATAAGCGAGAAACCAGCGGACGAACCGGCAAATCTGCCATATATAGGCGAAATAGGACTGGTCGGGGGTAAAAAGAAAGCCTCCCACGCGGGGAGGCTTTCTCGGAAGCGCAATCAGCTCAGGCGAGGATGCCGTCGACGAAGCTTCCGGATCGAACGGGGCGAGATCGTCCGGGCCTTCACCGAGGCCGACAAGCTTGACGGGCACGCCAAGCTCCTTCTGCACGGAAATCACGATGCCACCCTTTGCGGAGCCGTCGAGCTTGGAGAGCACCACACCGGTAATGCCGATGGCTTCGGCGAACACCTTGGCCTGGGTCATGCCATTCTGGCCAGTGGTGGCGTCGAGCACGAGCAGCACCTCGTCGACCGGAAGGTTCTTTTCGGTAACGCGGCGGATCTTGCCGAGCTCGTCCATGAGGTTCGCCTTGTTCTGCAGGCGGCCCGCAGTGTCGATGATGAGCACGTCGGCGTTCTCTTCCTTGGCCTTGGCACTGGCCTCGAATGCGACGGACGCCGGATCGGCGCCGTCCTTGTCGGAACGCACGACCGGGACACCGACCTTGGCACCCCAAGTTTCCAACTGGTCGGCGGCCGCGCGCGGAAGGTATCGGCAGCGCCCAACATGACCTGCTTGCCTTCGGAAACAAGCAGGCGGGAAAGCTTGCCCGCAGTGGTGGTTTTGCCCGTGCCGTTCACACCGACCATGATGATGACGCTTGGTTTGTTCGCGTCTTCCTTATTGGCATTGAGGCGGCGATCCGTGTCAGTGCTACGAGCTTCAACAGCTTGTCCTTCAGCGCGGCACGCACTTCGGCCGGATCGGACTGGCCTGCGATTCGGGCATCATTGCGTAGTTCCTCGACGAGCTGTTCGCTGGCTTCCGCGCCCACGTCGGCAAGCAGGAGGGTGTCTTCGACGTCTTCCCAGTCGGCTTCGGAAAGCTGATCCTTCGCAAGAATGTTGAACAGAGCCTTGCCGAACGGATTGCCGGATTTCGACAGGCGCGCCTTAAGACGCTGCATGCGCGTGCCGGCGGATTCGGGGGTTTCATGAACCGGTTCGGGCTTGGCTTCGGTGGCTGGTGCAGGAGCTGCCGTTTCGGAAGAGGAAGCTTGGCTGAGGACTTCTGCTGACTTTCAGCCGGAGCTTTTTCAGCTGCATCAACATTGGAATCAACGGACGGCTTCACCGTGGAAGAATCAGCCGCAGCGACTTTGCTTCCGCGGCAAGACGGGCGTCAGCCTTGGCTTTCGCATCCTCCGTGGACTTATCGACGGCGTTCTTGCGGGTCTTACCGAGCCACCAACCGCCAATCACCAGAATTGCCGCGATGACGACAACGGCGACAATCGCAATAATCACATTCGTATCCATGACTCCAGCCTAAAAAGCGCAACGGACACACCGGCTCCGCCCCGCGGACGCACCACGAATGTCCGATTCTGCAGAATCGGACAACAAACCATCCGAATCCGACGTTCAGATGACCGATTCGGGAGAAACGGACAAGTAGACAACGTCATACGCACCACAGTTGTCCGATTCACCAGAATCGGACAGACTATCCACGGGGCATGAAAAACTGGACGGCATGGCCAATACATCCAGAATGACGTCGTATCAGCGGCGCGAGCAGCTCATCGAAATCGGTCGTTCGCTGTTCGCGTCGAAGGGGTTCGAAGCAGTGAGCGTGGAGGAGATCGCCGCCACCGCGAAAGTGTCGAAACCCATTGTGTACGAGCATTTCGGAGGCAAAGAGGGCCTGTACGCTGTGGTGGTGGACCGTGAGATGCGCGCGCTTACCGACACGCTCGTCAACGCGCTCTCCGACCCACAAGCGCACCCCCGTCAAATCGTGGAACGCACGGCGCTGGCACTGCTCACCTATGTTGAGGAGAATGCCGAAGGATTCCGCGTGCTCACCCGCGATTCGCCGAAAACCGATCCGGCCAGCTCGTTCAATTCGCTTTTGGGAGACATCGCCCTGCGCGTGGAAGACATTCTCGCCGAAGCGTTCAAACGCCAGCATCTGCCGGCCAAGGGCGTGCCATACTACGCGCAGATGCTCATCGGCATGACCGTATATACCTGCCAGTATTGGGCGGACCAGCGCAAACTCAGTAAAGAGCAGATTGCCGCGCACATCGTGAATCTAGCCTGGCATGGCTTGAGCCGCATGGAAGCCAAGCCGGAACTGCGTTTCGAAAGCGACAAAGCCACAAAAGAGGCGGAAAAGCAGGAAAGGCGCGAAATCAAGGAAATCGCGAAACGCGAGCGCAAGGCCGCAAAAGAGGCACAATCACAAAACAATACGGAAAGCCCAGCCGAGCAGAACGCTGAACAGAATACCGAACAAGACGCAGCCGGAAGCCAAGGCACGCAAGCCGAACAGCAGTCGTAACAACCAGCCGCCCCCCAGTCATCGCAAGCATCGCAGCCCACGCCAACAGGCGCCAGACGCAAGAATCGAACAGTACCAGCAACAGGGGAATCGCAAGCATCGCACAAGCCAACAAGCATCGACGAAAACTTACAAATTGTCAACAACGGTACTTAAGGGAAATTTCAGGTGCAGATTGCGCTATTCAGGGTGCCTATTGCGTACAAACCGTTCCCCTGAAGCGAACAAGGTGCTACGTTAGTTTCGTTACGCAGTGACCACGCGCCGCGCGCGGCAGGTCACCTCGGCCGACCAAGGAAGACTATGCAGGAGAAGAAGACGCTCACCTTCGTGGTGCCCGCGTACAACATGACCGAATATTTGGAACGATGCGTCATGTCGTTAATCGCAGCGAAGCGCAACGACGACATCGAAGTGCTGATCGTGGATGACGGCTCGTCCGACGGCACGCTGGAAATGGCACAGAAATTCGAAGCCCGCTATCCAGCATCGTGCGCGCCATCCACCAAGAGAACAAGGGGCATGGCGGAGCCGTCAACACCGGCATCGCGGCGGCAAGCGGCATGTACGTGAAGGTTGTTGACGCCGACGATTGGGTTGGCCCCGAATCGCTCGAACAGGTCATGGCCGTGCTGCGCGAAGAGGCCGATTCCACCGAGCCGATCGACATGCTCGTCACTAATTATGTGTATGACAAGGTTGGCAAACGCAACAAGCATGTGGTGAACTTCCGCCATGCCATGAAGGCCGGCGAGCGCCTGACCTGGAACGATCTTGGGCATTTCGGCTTGGCTGAATACATTCTCATGCACGCGCTGACGTACCGCACCGCCGTGGTGCGAGAGTCCGGCATGCAACTGCCGGAGCACACGTTCTACGTGGACTTCATTTACGCGTACCAGCCGTTCCCGTGGGTGAAGACCATGAAGTATTTGGATACGCCGTTCTACCACTATTTCATCGGTCGCGACGGCCAGAGCGTGCAGACCGACGTGATGATCCGCCGCGTCGACCAGCTGCGCCTCGTCAACCAGTGCATGGTGCGTGCAACTCCGGAACGCGGCACGGTGCCGGACGGCCTGTACCGTTATATGATCCACTTCCTGGCGATTGAAAGTTCCGTGGCAAGTGTGTTCATGATTTTGTCTCGCGATCCGGAAAATTATGAGAAGAAAAAGGATATGTGGGACGACATTAAGGCGTACTCCCCCACTATTTACAAGGATGTGCGCAAGAAGGCCATGTCTCGTGCGTTGAATTTGCGCGGGTCGATCGGTCGTTTCGTGATTCGCAAGGGGTATTTCGTGGCGGAACACGTCGTCGGGTTCAACTGATCGCGATTTCCGACGATTTGATGGTCAATCGACGGTCTAGATAGCACTATCTGCCTTATATATGGCAGATGCCCTTGATAGCAAGGTGACTTAGAGGGTATATTTTACCCCCGAAATCGCCTTGCCTACAAGCACGAGTGCCATATATATATAAGCGAAATGCCTCGTGTCAGCTCTCGAAATCTGCCATATATAAGCGAGATATGGGCAAAAACTGACGTACGAGAATGCGGATGCAGTCGTGAGGCTGTCGGGAGCAGCACTGACACTTCCAACAGCCTACGTTCATGCGGAACCTCCCCGAGCGCGGAAACTTGGCCCATTGGGACGGGTTTTGCCGAATTTCGGGGCTTTATGCTTAGTTCCAGCGGTCGGACATGGCGAAACTGTTATGCATGAGATTGCTGGACGTGTAGAGCACGTCGTTGAGCAGTTTCGTAACGTGAGTGCGCAAATATTCCGCCATTTCTTCGTTGGACTGCTGCAGTTTTGCGATAATTGCAATACTTGCGTTTTCCGTAATCTCCGCGGCCCCTGCACGCTCTTGCGATTCGGACGCGCTCGTTTGCGCGGGCATCTCACGCAATTCGGCATCAGTACGTTCCACCAGACGATGGCCGTAAGCGCGGGCCGATTCCGCAAATTCTTCGATCGCATTGCTGGTTTCGTAGAAATGCGCGTCGGCGAGTGCGGCGATCAAACGGTTTGCCCAGTACAGGTTGCTGGTCGAGACTTCCGGCGTGGTGTCGCGCAGGTAGGCGGGCGTATCGTTGACGTTCGCATAGAATGGCGTGGCCGCGGTGAAGGGGCCGGAACCGTATGAGATCCACATGATCGAACGGCTTGTCTCCGGCGCGTACGGGCGGATTTGCATGGCCACCATGTGCCCGGTGCGGTTGATGCCGATCGGACGGTAACGATGGCGGCTTTCCGGCGTTCCGAGCGTGCCGTACGGATCGTAAGGAGTGCCCTCGAAGTGTGCACTCATCAGGAAGTCGACGTCTTCGAGCGTCACAGCGTTCTCAGGCACACGACACCACGGAATATCGTCGGATGCGGGCGTGTAGCGGGCGGCCGGCGAATCCCAGTCCTCGCTTGGATTGAGGTGGCGCTGCATGTACCAGGCACGCGGCGTGTTGTAGATATGGTCTTTGGTGGTGGCGGTACCGAAGGCTGTGCGCGGATTGAAATGGTTGTGGCCCAGCGCCGCGCCGCTACTGCTATTGCCGCCACCGTTCATGCCGCCGTTTCCGAAAGCGCTCGTCGACTGGAATCCGAAGCCGCCACTTGCTGCCGCGCTCATAGTGCGGTCAAGGTGGTGCGCGTCCATGAATTCGCGCAAATCGGCACTGCACATGAATTCGCGTTGGGCGTTGAAGGCGTCGTCGAAGTCGAAATCGTCGATGCCGAGCTGGTTGGGGATGGTCGCATAGCAGTCGTCCGGCACGCGGCGGGCGATCCAATGGTGCCCGCCGATCGTTTCGACATACCAGATTTCGTTTACGTCGGAAATGATGATGCCGTTCGATTCGTAGGTGCCGTATGTTTCAAGCAGTTCGGCGAGACGTGCGACGCCTTCGCGTGCCGTGGTTACGTAAGGCAGCACAAGGGTGATGACGTCTTCTTCTCCGATTCCGCCCGGAACTTCGGGGGTATTAGCGGCTTCGTTCGCCGGTTGCAGTTCAACGAGCGGATCAGCGGCTAGCACGCGCTCGTTGACTGCGATGGTTTCAGTGGCGCTCATCGCCACATTGTGCTCGTTGACGCCCGCTTCCGCGAGAATTCCGCGATTCGGCAGCACGTTCGGCACAATGCTGTATCGGCATGGATTGTCTGGAAGGTCAATTTCGACATGACTGAGCACACTGCGTAATGTCTCGGCTGGTCTTGCGGTGCTACCGCAATGAATTTCTTGGGGTCGTAACGGCCGGAACCGGAATCATCGTCGCGTGCGATGATGGTGGAGCCGTCGTAGCTGGCTTTCTTTCCTACAAGAATCGTGGTACATGACATGCGTTCCACTGTACGAGCAGATATGCAGAAATGACGCTGCGATTCGCGAGAATTCGATGATGATTCGGCGATGATTGGTGATAATCCACGTTTTTTGTTACTTACAGCTGATTCGTGTGGCGTTTTGCGTAAATATGCTGTATACTGTCTCCTTGTTGCCCCTCTAGCTCAACGGTTAGAGCAGCGTCCTTTTAAGTCGTGGGTTGTGGGTTCGAATCCCACGGGGGGCACATGCGAAAAGCCTCGGAAGGCAATGTTTTCAACGGTTTCCGAGGCTTTCTTGTTTGTGCAGTCTAATGGATCAAATGGTCCGATTCAACATTTATTCAACACATTCACCGCTACAGTCATCGCAGACTCGATGTCATTTCATGACCTCCCGAAACGCATCTTGTGCCCATCCGACAGCATTAGAAACAGTTTCGACATGCGCTTGGACGTGAATTCCGTGGTTTGGGGTACACTAGACATATTCGAACAAACGTTCGTATTTTGGGGAATTCTGGGGAATTCCCCACTATATACAGTGAGGAAACTCACGACACACCACTACCTGTAGTGTGTATGCTAGATAGTGGCTTGCGTAAGCGAGCATAACCGAAGAACGTGGCCGACACGGCTTTCGCAAACGACGGAAGCCATTTTGCATAGGGAGGAAATCGAATGACCGTGACCGTCTTCACCAATCCGAGCAACCCGCAATGCGAAGCCACCGAACAAGAGCTCGCAAAGCTGGGCGTGCGTTACGACACCGTTGATCTGACGAAGAACCCGTCCACCTTCGAACAGATCAAAAACGCTGGCTTCAAGCAGATTCCGGTCGTCATCTCACCGAACTCCTCATGGAGTGGACATAGGCCGGATCTGATCCGCCAGCTCGCGCAAAGCTTCGCCGCCTAAGCGCGTAGAAGTCGCAGGGCACCGAGTCCACAAAGGCAGTGCGGGCACAGGTCACATGCAGCCGTGCACGCGCAACCAATAGCGGACGCACCATACACGTTCTTCCACAAAGCTTCGCCATCTAGCCCATAAAGCAGTCATCCATAAAACAGTCAGACGCTACATGCGGCTGGCCGTGGACGGGTCGAGCGTCATGGTCTGGAACCGATTGGCCATGAAGTCGTCGTCGAAATACGTGGCGAAGAATTGCGAAACGGGCGAATCCTGCGCAATACCCGCCATACGCGAATACCAGGAATCCAGCGCCATCAACGTCATCACGCCGTCAACGAAAATCAGCGCGAAACACACCGCCGTCAACGTATAGCGAATCTTCCACGGAATACGCTGAATCATCGCAAGCAAATGCGGCAGAATCAGCTTCACCCACACCAAGCCGAGTATTCCCCAGAAAAACATGTATTTGCCGGATGTGCGCCCATCAATCGACAGCCATTGACCCGTGTAATCCCACGCGCGAATACCGAACGCAACCTCCATGAACCAGCTGGTGAAATATTCGAACGCGCCGCCAATCACCGCGCTGGCGCAGAAGATCAGCATCCAATTCGACCGCCACAAGTGGTTGAGCAATACCGTCAGGATCACCGCGCCAAAGCCGTAGATCGGCGAGAACGGCCCCCACAAAAATCCGGCGCGATCCTGCCATTCGCCGAACAGCACATAGTGGTATAGCGTCTCCACTACCAGACCGAACACGCATCCGACCACAAACAGCCAAAACAGGTTGAAGAAATCAAGCGAAATATAGCCCTTGCCGGTCAGATCACGGCCGGCCATACCCTTCGAAACAGCCGTCTCATACTCGCTGCGCGCATCCAAACGACGAAGCGCGAACTGCAAACGTCGCTCCTCGCGCAGCGACGGATCAGCCGTGATATGCAACGCAACCAATACAAGCAGCTGCACGGTCGGACTGATCAGATTCACGCCCAAACCCTGCAACGACAACGACAATAGGCCTTCCGCAAGCGTGAGCGGAATCATCAGATACGTCCATTGCGCGATATGCCGACGCTTGTTGAGAATCAGCAGCATGCCGAAAATCGCAAGGCATGCGGTGGAGACCAGCAGCACTGCAGCATGAATAACCGACAGAATAGTGGTGAGATTCAGCGCGCCAAACGCCAGTTTGCCGGAAAGCGCGGCGTGGACTGCATACAGGCAGGAAATCACGATGATCGGCAACGTCACCACGCCTTCGATCAACATGACGATGCCGTAAATACGTGCAATCAGCGGCAGCCTGCGGTCAGCAGGATTACCGTCATCTTCCGCCGATTGCGATTGCGCAATGATGCCGGCCTCTTCGATTGCTGCGATTTCGGTTTCGTCGGCGATGGCCTCGCTCACATCTTCAATCTTGCTCATGCTTGTTCGTCCTTCCCAGAACAACGCTACCAAAACCCGATCGCAGTGCGCTACACGAGATGATTGTTTGCGCGCAACGCGCACAACCTGCGATTTCTGCCTGCGCAAGTCACATGTCATCCCGCAATCACAAGATGTGCAGACAGCAGACTCGACTTGCGCAGACACAGAAGGCAAGTTGCGCGGTCTCCAACAGCAAGATTCACAGTCCTGCCGCGGTTTGTCGTGTTTATTTCAGTCATGGACGGAGCGCATTTACGCCTGTGCCCAAATTTGTCCGAGAGCGGGTATTACGATACGGGAGGCGTAGCGCTACGAATAACGTATCGCTACGCGCGAACACGGTCGAACATCCATTGGACTGGGGAGACAATGCGCAACGTACTGCAGATTCTGCGTCGTGACCTCAAACGACTCGTCACCGTACCTGCCGCCTGGGTCATCATGATCGGTATAACCATCATTCCGCCGCTGTACGCATGGTTCAACATCTACGGATTCTGGAATCCGTATGGCAATACCCAAGGCATCAAAGTTGCCGTGGCCAACGTCGACAAAGGCACCGACAACGCCCTGCTCGGCAAAATGAACCTCGGCGACCAGATCGAAGACACGCTGAAAGACAACGACCAGCTTGGCTGGGAATTCATGGGCAAGGCCGAAGCGATGGAAGCGGTACAGTCCGGCGACTGCTATGCGGCGATCATCATCCCCTCCGATTTCAGCGAGGATCTCGCCAACGTCGTGACCGACAGCAAGAACCGGCCGACGCTGGAATACTATGTCAACGAAAAATCGAGCCCGATCTCCCCGAAAATCACCGACCAAGGCGCGACCACCGTTGATCGTACCGTCAACAACACCTTCGTCTCCACCGTCAGCGAAGTACTCACTAAAGCCGTGAACTCCGCGAATGACACCATCAACGGCAAAACCAACTCCTTCGTCAACGAAACCACAGCAGAACTCGACAAAACCCAGAAGAACGTAAGCCTCATCCGCTCCACCATCGAAGATCTTGACGCACAGCTCGCCAACGTGCCGCAACAAACGCAATCCGCCCGTCAGGCAATGAACGACGTGCAGCTGGCCGCAGCAAGTGCGGGCAAGGGACTGGCGAACACCGCCACCACCATCGGCACCGCACAAAACGGCCTCAATACCTTCACGTCCAACGCCAACACCGCTTTGGAAAACGGTTCCGGCCTGATTTCGCAGGCCGCCAGCGACACCACCACCAGCATCAACAAGGTGACCACGGCCGTCTCGTCCGCAAGCGGCACCGCACAGCAGGCCGTCAGCAACATGCAAAGCGTGACCGACAGCAACGCCCGGCTCATCGAGAAGCTCAAGAACGTCAACGACAACGCACAGTACCAAGACATCATCAAGAAGCTCGAAGACACCAACAACACGGCCGCTGGCACGCTCAACGACCTCAAAACGTTGAGCGAGAACACACAATCCACGTCCGACAGCGTGTCCAAACTCGCCACCGACTTCAACACCAGCACGCAAAATTCGCTGAAAAGCATGGGAGATGCCCGCAACACGTTGAATTCCGGTGCGCTCCCCCAGCTCAACTCCGGTCTGAGCTCGCTCGCCATGACCGCCGGCACACTGTCCGGCACCGTAACCAGCCAGACCACCGTGGTCAACCAGACCTCCGCCGTGCTCGACCAACTCGACCAGGTGGCGAACGACACCCGCACCACGCTGCAGAACACCGACAAGCAGCTCGAGCAGGTGGAGAACAAGCTCATCACCGTCAGCACCGACCTGAAAGCGCTCGGCAGCGTTGACATGCTGAAAAGCCTGACCGGCGACAGCTCCCTCAACACGGAGAAAATCGCTTCGTTCATGCAGTCCCCCACGGTGATCGACACGAAAAACGTGTATCCGATGAACTCCTACGGTTCCGGCATGGCTCCGCTCATGACCAACCTGGCCCTGTGGGTGGGCGCGTTCGCCTTCGTGGTGATCTTCAAGGTGGAGGTCGACGATGAAGGCCTCGAAGACCTCGACTTGACCACTTCCGAAAAATATTTCGCCCGCTACATGCTGCTCGGCATCATGGGCGCCATCCAAGGCGCGATCACCACCATCGGCAACCTCATCATCGGCGTGCAGACGGTGAACGCGCCGCTGTACATACTTACCGGCGTCATCACGTCGCTGGTATATCTGAGCATCACCTTCGCGCTGTCGACCTCGTTCATGCATATTGGCAAGGGACTGTGCGTCGCGCTGATCATCGTGCAGATTCCGGGCGCTTCCGGCCTGTATCCGATTGAGATGATGCCGAAATTCTTCCGCATGGTCTACCCGTTCGTACCATTCAGTTATTCGATTGACGCGTTCCGTGAGACGATTGCCGGCTTCTACGACGGGCATTGGCTCAAGTCGATTGGCGCGCTACTGATGTTCGCCGTGGTCGCGTTCTTCATCGGACTTGCGATTCGCCCGCTGCTGGTCAATCTCAACCGCCTGTTCGCCCGTCAGATCAAGGAAAGCGACATGATCATCGGCGAGGAGGTACAGCTTCCGGAACGCGGCTACAACGTGTCCCAAGCCATTCAGGTGCTTGCCGACAAGGGCGGCTACCGTGAGGCGATCGAGGAACGCGCAAGCCGTTTCGCCGAACTGTATCCGAAGCTCAAGCGTGGCGCGCTGGTTGCCGGTTTCATTGTGCCGGTGATTCTGGTGCTGATCTTCTCCTTCACCAACGGCGAGAAGAGCGTAGTGCTTGCCACCTGGATCATCTGGGTGCTGCTCATCATCGGATTCCTGATGGTCATCGAATATATGCGTTTCAGCCTGCAACGCCAGGTGGAACTCGGCAGCCTCAGCGACGAAGCGATTCGCGAACAACTGGTGGAACGCCAAGCTGCAAGGCTGCGCCGCAAGAAGCGTGCGCAACAAATCAGGCGAGACAAGCTGATGCGCAAGGCACAACGAAGAAAACACGAAACCAAACAGGCGATCGCAACGTCGCAGACACCAGCCAAGCCGATGCCGACGGCATCGCAACACTGGTACAGGCCATGAACGCGACCGGCAACACCGGCACAGCGAGCAACACCAATCCCAACGGTAACAGCGAAAGGAGCAACGCATGAAAAATATCTGGAAACTGTTCGTCGGCGACGTTCGACGCCTGACCAGCAACATCGTCTCCATCATCATCGTCATCGGACTGGTGGTAATTCCTGGCCTGTTCTCCTGGTTCAACGTGAGCGCAAGCTGGGATCCATTCGCCAACACCGGCAATCTGAAATTCGCCGTCGCCAACGACGATGAAGGCTACAAGTCCGATCTCATTCCCGTGAAGATCAGTATCGGCGATCAGGTGGTCAACACCTTGCGCGCCAACGACCAGATGGACTGGACCTTCACCACCAAAAAAGAGGCCATCGACGGCACCAAATCCGGCAAATACTATGCAGCAGTGGTGATTCCGAAGGATTTCAGCACCCGCATGATGACATTCTTCACCGCGGACGGCGACCATGCCACACTCACCTACTACAACAACGAGAAGAAGAACGCACTCGCTCCGAAGATCACCGGCCAGGGAGCCGACACCGTGGCAGCACAGATCAACGAAATGTTCTCCGCAACGTTGACGAGCACCGCGCTCAACATCGCCTCGCAGCTGGCCGATGAGCTTGACAAACCGAAATCGCAGGCCACGCTCACCAACTTCAGCAACAACATGGGCAATTTCGCGAATACGCTCACCGACACGTCATCCGCGTTGACCACGTTCAGCTCGCTGACGTTGAGCGCGCAGAACCTGCTCGACAGCTCCAACAGCCTGCTTTCCAACGTGAGCGGCAGCGCGAAGAACGCCGTCAACGAGCTCAAACAGTCGAAGAACGGCATCAACGATCTGACCGGAGCCGTCAAAACCAGCACGAATGCGCTCAGCACCGCGTTGAGCAGCTCGTCGAACAGCTTCGGCGCTGTCTCCACCGATATTGACAGCGTATTCAACAATGCGGGCACCCAAGCCGGCAATACGGCCACCGCCCTGCGCAATCAGGCTGCGAACGTATCCAAGCAGGCGCAAGGCTATCAGAACATCTACGATGCCCTCGACGAGCTCAGCAACAACAATCTGGTGCCGGAAGTCGCGAAAATCGCCATCAATCATCTCAAAACCAACGTGGGCGCGACCATTACGCAACTCAACGATTTAGCGAACTCACTCAACACCAGCGCCGACAATATCGACGCGAAAGTGAGCGACACCACAGCCGACCGCGAGCGCGTGAGCCAGCTTGCCCAGCAGGCGAAGGCCTCCATCGACGGCATCAAAACCGATTTCGACAGCCAGCTCAAGCCGCAGCTCAACGACATTTCCGATTCGATCAGCAGCACGGCCACCGCACTGAGCAGCACGGCCACCGATCTGAAGGGCGCGTTGGGAGATCTCAACAGCACCACGAAGTCGGCAGGCAAGCAGCTGACCAATATTCGCACGGTGTTGGATTCCACCGCCGAAAGCCTCACTAAGGCGAGCACCGCGCTGTCTTCGTTCAATGGCACGCTTTCCGACGCGCTGAACAGCGGCAATATGGACACCGTCAAGGACGTGCTCGGCAACAACACCGATTCGCTGGCGGCGGCTCTTGCAGCCCCCGTCCAAGTGAAGCGCACGGCTGTGTTCCCTGTGGAGAATTTCGGCTCGCAATTGGCTCCGTTCTACACGATTCTGCCGTTGTTCGTGGGATCGCTGCTTATGGCCGTAACACTCAAGACCACGGTGTCGCGCAAGAATCGTGAGGAGCTCGACAATCCGAAGCCGCATCAGCTGTTCCTCGGCCATTATGGCGTGTTCGCCGTGATCGCACTGTTGCAGAGCACGTTCTCGCTGGGCGGCGGCCTGCTGTTCCTGCACATTCAGGCAGTGCACCCGTGGCTGTTCATGTTGACCGGCTGGGTGCCTCCCTCGTGTTCTCGTTCTTCACCTACACGATGGTGGCGAGCTTCGGCAACGTGGGCAAGGCCATTGGCGTGCTGACGCTGGTGTTGCAGATTTCCGGCGCGAACGGCGCGTATCCGCTTGCCGTGCTGCCGAAGATCATCGGCGATATCAGTCCGTTCCTGCCGGCCACGCATGCGATTACGGCATTGCGTGCGGCCATTGCCGGTATTTACAACAATGATTATTGGCATGCGATCGGTTCGCTGTTGCTGTTCCTGATTCCGCTGCTGCTGATTGGCTTGCTGCTGCGTATTCCGCTGGTCAAATTCAATAAGTGGTATGTGGCGAAGGTGGAAAGCACCAAGGTGGTCGCATGATTACCGGAGTGCATGAGGCGGTTTCCGATGTGGTTTCCGATGTGGTTTCCGACGCGGTCAGTGACGTGCATGAGGCCGTTCGCAAGGCGCAGAGCCGGCGCGAGCAGCTTCGCGAGCAAACCGATCATAAGATCATGAAGGCCACGCTTGCGATTGTGATTTCCGATGGTGTCGGTGCGGTGACCATTGAAGAGGTCGCCCGTCGTTCCGGTGTTGCGAAAACCACGATTTACCGTCGCTATAAGAATGCGGACGATCTGTTGCGCCGCGTTCAGTTGGAAGTTGCGGGATTGCCGGATTTCAGCGATGTCGAGTTGTCGGAAAACGGTCTGCTGACGATACTGCAACGCATTCAGGGCTGTTTTTTCGACAGTGAGCTTGGTTTGAAAGCCGTCGGTGTGGTGCTTTCTTCCGATAATCCTTCGTTGAATGCGATTGCGGATCAGGTGCTCGTTCCCGCGGAAAAGCGTTTTTCTGAGTTTGTCGATCGCGGCATGAAGGCCGGAGTGTTCCGTAATGGATTGGATCCGCAATTCCTGTTCAGCACGATACTCGGCTCCATGCTCGCCTGTAAGGCGTTGCATGGCGACGCGAGTATTCCTTGGCCTGAGAACATGACGGCTGTTCTGTGGCCCGTTATGGCCGCCTGAAAGGCATTGCAGAGCAGAGTTGCGCGTAGTAGTATCTGAAACTCATGAGCGTCCCCGCTACGGCCTTTAATCACTCTTTGAGTGAGGCTGTAGCTGAGGCGCTCATTGTACGTTTGCAGACTTTTCGCCGCTACTGGACCTACTGGATCGACGCTTCCTGACGGGCCACGTCCAACGCCTTGTTGAACGCTTCCGACGTCCAGCTGGCACCGGCCACCTTGTCTACCTTGAGATCTTTGAGCGGCTTGCCGTCCACCACGCCGTTGATGGCTTCGGCGAACGCATTCTGGTGCTTTTTGGAGATGGACGTGAACGGATGCCCGATAACCTCCACATTGGTGACGGTCTGATCTTTGACCGTCACATGCACGTCGATGGTGTCTTCGCCCACAGGCCCGTACTGGCCGTTGATCGAATAGGTACCGTCGGCATAGTTGCCGGTGTCTTGCTTGTCGGATGTAGTGCTGTTCGGATCGTCGGCATGGTTTTTGACGTCCGTATCCGCAGAATCGCCGGAGTCGGTGGCGCTACCGCTGTTCTTCGAATTTTCTTCCTGCGATTGCACGCTTTCGCCGGAATTTCCGGCATATTCATCGTCCATCGGTGTCGCCGTGGGTTCGCCGCATGCCGACAGCAGCGCAAGGCTTGCCGCAGACAGTGCGATCACTTTGATCGCATTCGATGATTCGTTGCTCATGTTCGCTCCGTACGATTCGTCAGTGCTATGGCTTGGATTGTTCGGCTGATTTCAACGCGATTTCGGCTGATTTCAGCTTATTCCTCACCACCGGTTTTCGCGGCTTTGGTCGGGTCGGCGAAGCTGATGGCCGTCTCGCCATTCTGTGCGCCTTCCGCAGCGGAACCGGTGTATGCCGGCTTGCCACCCGCCTGCTCATAGGCTTTCTTTGCGGCTTCATCATTCCACTTCTCACCGACGAGCACGCCATGGTTGAGCATGATCTCGCGCTGGGCGCAGGATGCGACGAGCGCATCATGGGTCACAACGATGATGGTAGTGCCCTGTTCGTGCAGTTGGCGGAACAGGTCAAGCACGATCTTCTCGTTCTTCTCATCCAAATTGCCGGTCGGTTCGTCCGCAAGAATCAGTTTCGGACAGTTGATGAGCGCACGTGCGATGCACACGCGCTGCTGTTCGCCGCCGGAAAGCTGACCGGGCAAATGGTGGGCACGCTCCTTCAGACCGACGCGCTCCAACGCTTCCAATGCCTGCTGCTCGTTGACTACGGAATGGTAGTACTGTGCCACCATCACGTTTTCCACAGCCGTCAGATGCGGTACCAGATAGAACTTCTGGAACACCAATCCGATCATGTTCTTGCGCACGTCGGCAAGCTGCTTGGCGTTCAAATCCTCCAACTTGCGGCCTTCCAGCATGACGGAACCCTTTGAAGGCGTGTCCATGCAGCCAATCATGTTCATCAGCGTGGTTTTGCCGGAACCCGACGAACCGACAATCGCAAGCCATTCACCTTGCGGAACGGTCAAAGTCAAATCGTCGACGGCACGCAAATCGCCGTAAATCTTGGAAATATGATCCAATTCAAGCAACGTATTCAACGTATGTTCGGAACTCATGATTATTCCTCTCAAAACGATGGCGGGGTCGATACGGGTTGCGCGGCGAACCGGCGGGATGGATGCGATGACGGCGATGAGCACGCTCAACAGCAGCGAGGCGACGCCCAACAGCCAGTTGAAGCCAATGGCACGCTCGAATACGGACACGCACAGCACGCGGGCCAGCAGGTAGCCGATGGCAGTGCCGATCAGGCCGCCAATCAGTCCGTAGATGGCGGATTCCACATAGAATTCAATGCCAATGGCCTGCGACGATGCGCCCAACGCTTTGCGCAAGCCGATTTCGTTGCGTCGCTGAGACACGATGGAACTGATGGTGGTGCCCACGCCCACAAACGTCAGCACGAGCACGACCAGCGACACGATCCAGAACAGGGTTTGCAGCATGGCGATGATACGAGTGTCGGATGAGGTGATTTTGGTGACGGTCTGCGCTTTCACGCCGGTTGACGGATTCGCATTGATCGATTTGACGACGTCGTTGAGTTCGCTGCCTACCGCATTGACGGAATATTCGATCACGTCCGCGCCGCGTTTGGAACCGGCCAGTTTGGCCACGTCAGCGTTGACCGCGTAGACGATTTCGTCTTCGCTGCCGCCCGTATCGACGATGCCTCCGACACGGAATTCAGTGCCGGTGTTCTCCATAATGTCGGACGAAACGCGGCCGTTTTCTTTGACTTGCGCTTCGGTTTGACTAGGAGCGCCGGAATCCTGCGCATCGTCGGATGCGCGGTAGCCGATGGTGACGGTCGAACCGATGGAGACGCCGAGCGCGTCGGCCACGTCACGGCCGAGCATCACATTGCCTTCGCTGGGCCAATCGCCAGTCACGTTCCAGTGATGGTTGAGCGCTTTCACGTCTTTGGTTGTGATGCCGGCCAAGGTGTAAGGCGCGGAATTGATGCGCACGCTTTCATACCGGTAGGCGGCGGAACGGGCGCTGTATGAACCCTTCACCATCTGGTTCAACGCTTTGACGGTATCGGTGTCGATGCCGTGGGACTTTTCGGCTGATTCGGACGGCGTGACGATAAGATTCGCGCCATACGCACGCATTTCCTCGTTCATCTGCTGCGGAACGGCAATACACGTCGCCGCAAGGCAGAACAGCGTGGCAGCGCCCACCATGGAGGCGATCACGGCCATAACGGCCCGCGAACGACGGCGGAACACCGCGCCCCACAGCATGGTGAAGAACATCTTGCGATTAGTCATCTCATGCCCCTTACGGACTGTCTTGAACTCACCTACCATGCAACACCTCCGCGGACGAACAGCACAGTGTGCCGTTCGTGACCGAGGCCGCAGCCGCGGCCGAGTTTACGGAACCCAAGTTGAAATCAACGGCCATGCAAGACCTCCGCAGGTTTGAGTCCCAGAATCGAACGGATCGACGAGAACGAGGCGATCAGCACGGTAAGCGTCAGCAGCACAAACACCAGCACAAACACCATCGGACGCATCGTAATGCCGGAACCGAATACCACATGTCCCACAATCTGCGCAACACCGGAACCCAACAGCGCACCGACAATCGCACCAACCAACGAAATCACAGCCGTCTCAGCGAGCATCAGGCGAGAAACCGCACCATCGGTGGCACCAATCGCCTTCAGCAACGCCAATTCTGAACCGCGCTCACCAATCGAGGCGGCCATCAGATTCGCCACTGCAATAGCGGCCGCAACCAGCGAAAGCACGGTCATCAGCACCATCACCGCCTGCGTTTTCTGCAGCACATCGCCCTGCAATGCGGCCACCTGACGCACCTGCTTGGCTACGGAACCGGGAATGACCTCTTCGATCTGATAGGCGATGGACGAAGGGTACGCGGTGCAATACCATGTTTCCCACTCATCTTGCGTGAGCGCATTCGGATTCTTCGACGCCTTACGCGCCAAATCATTGTCTGGCGTGGTCAGAGCCTTGACTTCGATCTTGTCGATGGAATCAGGCAGATTCGCAAGCACCTGCGCGGTGGATGACGGAATGTACATCGCATTGTTGTCGCTATCGCCGGAATCGTAAATGCCGGTGATGGTGATCCGCTGCTTGTTGCGGCTGCCGTCGGCGGTGGTTTTGTAGAGGGTCACGGTATCTCCCTTGGTCACGCCGAGTTTGGATGCGAGCGTGGTGCCGATCAGGCCTTGCGCGCTATCGTCTTTCGGCCAGGAACCGTCAAGCTTCCACCACGAACGCATGCCGTTCATGCCCGCCACCGTGGATTCACCGGAATCCATATGCAGGGTCTTGGCGAACCATGTGCCACGATCGGCACGCCGGAAGCTTGCAGGAGCTGGAATCCACCGATTCGGACGCGCAGTTCACGTCAGCATGGATATTAAGTTCGGGGGCAAAATTCGTGATGTTGAACGCCCAGAAGATGGTTTTGATCTTCGGTGCATCCGATTCCTTCAGAAATGTGGTCGGATCGGATTCGGAAGTGCCGGAAGCGTTGCTATTCGCGTCACCCCCCGTGTTGTACAGGTCGTTGACGACGGCATCGGCCTTGGGCTGCACGGTGATGTTGGAACCGTACGTCGACAGTTCCGCGTTCAGCTTGTCTCCAACGTCGAACACCACACCCAGCATGGCCACGCTGACCGTGGCCGACAGGCACACGGTGACCGCGATCAGCAGTCTGCGTTTGAACTGCCTGCTGAACGAGCGGAAAATCATTCGAAAAAAGAACATGACTACCTCTTTCCGCTCACTGGAAATGCGTCGACAATGCGTCGAGCGTCGAAGTTTGAATTACGATTTTGCCGGATTCAACCTGATAATCGAACGGCACAGGATTGCAGCCGCCCTTGAATCCGATAGTGGCGAGGTTGATAGCGACATCGCACTTCTTGCAGATGATCTTGCCATCCTTCTCGTAATAGCCCGCGTCACCGCAGTTATCGCATGCGTCAAGACCGACACCGTACGCTCCACCATTCTTTTTGATGATGATGAAACGCATTACCGTGCCATCTTTCGCCTTGTATTGGAAGCGATGCAGGTGACCGTCGTTAATCTGACTGAATTTGATGGTGGCCACGCCGTCGCTCAGCGAATAATCCTCAGGCGGAGACAGCGTAATGACCTTCTTCGTTTGCGCCACACCATACGTGAGCGCGAACGTGATGCCGATCATCGCAACAAGACTCCATGCGCCGGCCGCCTTCGCACGTCGACGGAACGCGATATGCGATCGCACAATGGCCTCGTTTGCGCCTTCCGGCTTGATTTTGAAGCCCATCACAATGCTGGCGACCACCGGAATGATGAACACCAACACCATGGCAATGACCATATGACGCTGATGATTGATGCACCACACCAACGCCAGGAACGCTTCCGTAGGGAAATGAACGATGCGCTTGGACTGCAGAATCTGCGCAAGATCAGTGAAATGCGAGACAAACAGCAGCGCAATCAGCAGCAGCACGGCCGTGGTGAACGACCAACGAATCGCAGTGGAACGCATCGTACGGAAAATCAACGCTGCAACAATCGCAGTGGCCGCACCCAATGCGAAACCAAGCGCACGAAGCAGCATATCCGAAGTGAAGATCGGATCTCCTGGCTCCACGAAAATCGTCAAACGCAAAATAACATCAGGCAACGCACGGAAGGTGGTGGCGGCAATCGCAAGAGCGCCAATCGCATTCGCAATATCGAGCAACGCGCGATGATCATGCCAATTCGTAGTGATGCGACGTGCGAACAGCACAACAACGAACACTGCGATATCGAAAATCACACAACACCACAACGTGGGGTAATTGACGAACGTACGCTGATTGATCATCGCGGATGCACGCAACGCGGCGAACACAATGGCACCCGCGAATCCAATAATGAAGCCCGCAAGACGCCAGTACGCGCTCAACGGCTTGTCACGCCCCTCACCGACCGTGAGCATCACGTTCAGCGCCATAATCAGCAAAGCCGGTGCCAGCGTTCCCTGCAACACCGTGACGTACTGCGTCAGCATCTCACACCTTTCGTTGTATATCCCTGTCAAAGCCTAGTGAATTCGGCACGCAAAAGGAACCCCCTTACCAAGATTCCCCCAAAAGCGCGTTATCTCCCAAAAGCGCATCCCCTCAAACGCAAGAGAGCGGTTGCTTGGATGGTTGTTCGACCGTAGGCTCGGCCAAACGGCCTTGAGTGCGTCGAACGACTATCCAGGCAACCGCGAACGCGTACCCATATTCGCGCTACTTGCATACGTTTCGCGATACGTGAACGGCGTTAACCACGAGTTGAATCTCAACATGAATTCAGGCTTACATCCAAACCATTTCGCTTGGCATGTGCCGGAACTCACGTTTCAGATCACCACTCCTGCGGGGTGTAGTTCCACTCCGGGAAAGTGACCTCGAGCGGCTCGGTCCAGAAGCGGCCCTTGACGCCGGTTTCCGGATCAACATGCAGCATCCAACCCTTCTTCTCCGGAGATTCGATCTTCAGCACGAGCTTGTAGGAGCCAGCCTCGTCGAGCTTGACGTTGGCGCCGTAGTGCGGGCCGTCGGAAGCGTTCATCTGCATGAAGGTACCGGAACCAACGGTCTCGTTGTTCGCGTTGTTGATGATCTCGTAGTTCACGGTGAGGTCCGGCACGAAGTCGCCCTTGCCATAGCCGAGCTCGGTGCCCTTCTCGTTGGCATGGATGTCGGCTTCCAGGTGGAAGGAAGCGTCGGCAGCCTTCAGGCCCATACCGGACGGTTCCATATCGATCGGCTGGAAGTACACGGCGTTGACGGTCAGAGCGTCAACATCCTGATCGGAGTGCTTCTCGTCGACCTGGATCTCCTCGAAGCCGGCGCTGTTGCTGTCATCAGCGCTGGAATCGCTGGATTTGTCGGTGGTGTCCGAAGTGGAGGTGTCGGACTTGGCATCGGATGCGGAATCGTTGGAATTGCCGCATGCGGACAGGGAGAAGGCCATGGAACCTGCCAACAGGATGCCGAGCAGGGCGGCGATCTTCTTATTCTTCATTGTGTTCTCTTCCTTTTCTTTGGTCCCTTGAGGAACGTTGGAAACTTATGGAAATCTCTAAATCTTTACTTGTGATTATTGATTGGCGCTTACTTAGCCTGTTCCGCCTGCGCGGCCAACTTCATCCTGTGTTTCTTGATGAAACCGACCACGAACAGCACAACCACCGCGATCGCGGCAATCACCTGCGCCGTAATCGTTTCGACGTACGGATACAAGCCGATCCAATCGTTAGTTGGCACGCTGCTCAAGTAGGTGCCTTCAATAAGATCACCCTCGATGAGCGCGTGGATGCCGCCACCCGCGAAAATGACAACCAGCACGGCCATCACAATCGAAGTGACGAGGAAGAACGGGCCGATCGGAATCTTCACCGAAGTGAATCGCAGAATCAGGAAGATAACGATCAGCACCGCGGCGGCGGCCAGACCGCAACCCACATGCCGTGCGCATCCTGGCTCATGGAGTAGATGGACTCGTAGAAGATCACCGTTTCGGCACCCTCACGGAACACGGCGAGGAAGCTTAACATGGCAAGCGAGGCGATCATGCCCAAGCCCAGTCTCTGACCGGATTCGACCTTGCTTTGCGCGCCGGCCACAGCCGCTTCGGTCTTATTCCTGATGTAGTTGTTCCACGCTTCCACGGAGCTCTTGTTGAGCATCCAGTTGCTGGTCCACAGCAGCATGAGGGTGGCGATCAGCGCGCACACGCCTTCGGAAATCTCCTGAACCGGGCCGGAACCGCCGAACAGGAACGTAAAGAGTACGGCGACCAAACCGGAACCGGCCAGACCTGCGACCACGCCAAGGTAGATCCACCTAGTGAAACGCTCGTTGCCGGACTTCACCAGATAGGCGATCACTGCGGCCACCACCAGCAGCGCTTCGAAGCCCTCACGGATCAGAATGAGGAACGCCTGGCCGGCGGAGCTGGTGACGAGCTTGGTGAAGCCGTTGACATTGCCGGACGCGCCACCGTCCAGGGTGGCCGCGTCTTCCACGAGCCAGCTCTTCAAATCGTCGACATGCTGCTTGATTTCCTTGTCGGAACCGCCGTCGCGCATGATCTTACGAGTCATCTTGAACTGGTATTCGACCTGCGAAACACGATCGCCGGAAATCACGTTCATCACGTTCTTTTCGAAGCCGAGCTTCTCGTAGTACTGGTAGTAGGCGTTGTTGACCAGCGTGGCACCTTCGTCGCCCTTGCCGGCAGCGGCAGCCTCGTATGCCTGGTCGAGAATGACGGTCATTTCGCTGGCAACCTCACTCCACGTGCGGTCGCCTTTGCCTTTGGATGAATTCTTCTTGGCCGCGTCGAGCTTCTTGCGCTCTTCCGCGGTTTGCGCGGCACGCTGCTTCGCATATTCCTTAGGATTGGCGAGGTCGGCGTTCGCGTCAAGCGTTTGCGCGGTTGCGTTGATTTCGGCGGTCAGCGCGTCGATTTTGGCTGCGATGGCGTCGCCTTGGTCCTGCTGGTAGGCAAGACCTTCAAGATCGGTGAATTGCTGCAGCAGTTCCTTCTGCTTGTCGGCACTGATGGTGTCGTTGACGACTTTCGAGAAGTTGGATGCGTCGTAACCGATCCAATGCGCAGTCTGGAAATCGGTGCCAGCCTGACCGTAATTGCCGTCATTGTAGTCTTTTTCGGCAGTCGCAAGCTGGTCTTCGATGTTCTTCGCAGCGGCAGTCAGGAATCAAAATTCGTTTGAGCGTCATCGGCGGCAATTGCCGGCTGCGGAACTGCGGTAGTCGCGAAAAGCGTGGTCAACGCGATCATCAATGCCGCAATGAACGCGACAAGGCGACCGGACACACTTGTAGCCCGCTGCGTATCGCAGGATGACATAAGACCGCTTCCTCTCTCAGCCATTCACAATCCGATTCACGAGTGCGCCACCTTTGCCATACGCACAGTGCGCACCGACTTCACAAGATAAAACGAAAAAAATCGAAAGAACAGTCTTGATTTTTTGGCAGTTTTGTTGTAGAAACCTTTAAAATGGCGGAATTCCGCCATTCTTCTTTTCTGTAATCCGCGCGAGTCGTCTCACATAGTGATTTTTTGAGGCGCTTTCGCCGTTCCTCTCCATGCATATTCGTGCGATTGGAAGATTCGGGAATTGGGGGATTTGGGATGGAGCTGGACTTTCTGACCTCACGATTCCGCCCTGGTGACCTCACGATTCCGAAAAAGCAACGAAAAACAAAATCGTGAGGCCAGCGGGCGCATGGACGGAATCAGGATTCGAGCACGTCAAGCACCTTGCGTTCGTTGTAGAACGCGAACACCACACCGCCGATGCCGCACAATACCGCGGCGCAAACAGCCGCAATGCGATAGCCGGCGCCCGACGCCATGCCAATCGTGCTCACGCCGGTAAACAGCAGCATCGCCACCGACTGCCCCATCTTCATCGCAAACGTGCGAGCCGCATAGAACATGCCCTGACGATCCTGACCGGTCGTTTTCGAGCTCGCGTCGGCAATATTCGCAACAATCGCCTGCGGAAGAATGCCGAACGCGGCCATCGGAATCGCGCCGACAATCGAGAGAATCAAGCCCTGCGCCATCGGCGGAATCGCAGCGAGCAGACCGGAGCCAAGCGCGCCCGCAAACGCGAACGCACATGTGAAAATCACGAAAGCGACCAGCAGAATCCGCTTCTTGCCAACACGATTCGCCAATACATTCACCGGCATGTAGAACAGCACCGACACTGCGGTCATGAGCACGAAATAGATGGTGGTCGTGGTCTCGGGAAGTTTGAGCAGGCTCGTCACGAAGAACGGCAAACCAGTCTGGAATGTAGTGATCGCAACCCAATAGACCACGTCGGAGCAGACAAACTTGCGGAATTCGCCGTCGCCGAACGTCTGCTTCAACGATTCGATGGTCGATTCGGACGTGGGCTGCGAGTTGACGTAATCGCGTTCCTTGATGGTGAGCGGCGGAACCAGCATGCACACGAATGCGATGGCCGCCATGATGGTGAACGTCAAACGAATGGCGTTCACACGCCCCAAGCCCGGCACGAAACCAGCCCAAATCACCGGTGCCACGTATGCAATGGCGGTGCCGGCCACCCACGTGAACGAAATGGCGGTGGAGATGGTGAGCTGCTGTTTGGAATCGTGACCAAGCTCGGCGATCAGCGCGTTGTAGGGCGTGCAGTAGAACGTGAGCGCAATGTAGTAGCCGATCACCGTGACGAACAGGAACGCGCCGTTGATCCAGCTCGTATCGTTGATTGGACTCCAAAACACCAGCACGGTGACGAGGGCGAGCGGAAGGGCCGCAAATTTGAGGAACGGCATGCGACGACCGGATTTTGATGTGCAACGGTCGGAAAGACTTGCCACGGCCGGATCCACGAATGCGTCGAAGAAGCGGGCGAACGCGGTGATGCCGCCGACTACGGTCACCACGCCGAGTACGGCAAGACCTTGCGGTACAAACACGGTTTGCCCTTGCGAGATGGTTTCGCTGTCAGGCTGGTAGAAGTAGACGAGCCAATTCGAAATAATGCCGGAAAGTAGCGCCCAGCCGAATTGGCCGACGGCGAAAGCCCAGACTTTGGGCATCGGCAGGCTCTTCACCGTTTTTGTTGTGCGCGTGGCTGCACTTGCATTCTCGACGTTCCCCATATCAACCTCCATGTTGACGCCCTGCCGGCAACTGTACCATGCGCCCCATCGCGAAGTCCCATTTCCCCAGTAGCTGGAGGAAATGGGCGGGTAGCATCGGAAGCTGGATTTTTGGGGCAGCGCATGCCGTATGTTACGGCGTTTTCCAAAGCACTCGGCACCGGTATGATGATTTCCGCGGATTCGCCGATCGGTGACGAGTCACGTTCCGCAATGGAATCGCTCATTGAAGATTACGAACGCGTGCTGTCTCGATTCCGCAATAATTCGCTGATCGCAACGATTGGCAAGGCCGAGCATGGCGGAAGTTTCGATTTTCCGGATTGGTGCGCGCCGCTGTTCGACCTGTATGATGCGCTATTTTCCGCCACTTCCGGTGCGATTGATCCATGCGTCGGCGAGGATTTGATCCGACTTGGATACGATGCGTCGATGAGTTTCACGGTTACGCAAGATGCGCCCGAACATTTGGGCGCATTGCGCGGACGCGCCGTTTGGGGACGCGATGTGACCCGCCACGGAACAACATTGGTAACGCATGAGCCGGTGCAGTTGGATTTCGGCGCATGCGGCAAAGGCTATCTTGTCGATCTGCTCGGGCGCATGCTGCAGTCGTCACAATTCGTGATTGATGCGGGAGGTGATTTGCTGATTCATACGGAACAGCCTATTTCCGTCGCACTTGAGGATCCGGAAGATCAGTCCCACGCAATCGGAATCGCACATATTGCGAACGGAGCGTTGTGCGCAAGCGCACCCAGCCGACGCCATTGGAACGTGGCAGTCAACGAGCGCACCCAAATCGCCATTCATCATCTGCTCAATGCCATCGACGGACTGCCCGCGCAACAAACCGAAGCCAGCTGGGCATACATTCCAGCAAACGCAACGCTCAATCTTGCACGCGACTACCCCACCGCCGTTGCGGACGGCCTGGCCACGGCCCTGTTCGTTTCCGACGTAGCACAACTGCAACGCACGTTCGATTTCACATACGCAACATTGGACGAATCCCGCCAAATCGCAGTCAGCCGCAACTTCCCGGCCGAACTCTTCCTGCGATCCGCATAACAGCCGAATACCAGCCGAAATAAACAAAGACCGCACGCCTTTGGGGACGTGCGGCTCCTGTGAATCAGCCAGCCAAAACGGCGAATCAGTCGGTGAGGGCGAACTGGCTGTTGTAAATGTCGGCGTAGAAACCGCCTTTGGCGAGCAGCTCCTCATGCGTACCGCTTTCCACGATGTCGCCATGGTTCATGACCAAAATCATGTCCGCATCGCGGATGGTGGACAGGCGATGCGCGATCACGAACGACGTACGGTCCACGGTCAGCGCGTCCATGGCCTTCTGAATCAGCTCTTCCGTACGCGTATCGACCGAAGAGGTGGCCTCGTCGAGAATCAGAATCGGCGCATCCTCAACCATGGCTCGCGCAATGGTGAGCAACTGCTTCTGCCCCTGCGAAAGCGTGGCCTTGTCGTCAAGCACCGTGTCATAGCCGTTCGGCAGCGACATGATGTAGTGGTGCAGACCCACGGCCTTGCATGCGTCCTCGATCTGCTTGTCAGTGACGCCCGGCTTCGAATACGCGATGTTTTCACGCACCGTTCCACGGAACACCCACGTATCCTGCAACACCATGGAGAACTGGTCATGCACGTTCCAGCGTGGCACGGACTTCGTATCCACACCATCAATCGCAATCGAACCGCCCGAAATCTCATAGAAACGCATCAGCAGATTCACCATCGTGGTCTTGCCGGCACCGGTCGGACCAACAATCGCAACCTTCTGACCGGACTTCACCGAAGCGGAGAAATCGTTGATGATCGTCTTGCTCGGATCGTAACCGAACTTCACATGACTGAACTCAACGTCACCGCGCACCGGTTTGCCGTTCACGCCGAGCAGCGCCTGCTTGTCGGATTCGTCGGCCATCTCCGGCTCTTCAAGGAAGCTGAACACGCGCTCGGAAGCGGCCGCGCAACGCTGCAGGTTCTGGAATGCCTGCGCGAACTGGGAAAGCGGCTGGGTGAACAGTCGAATGTACATCATGAACGCAACGATCACACCAAACTCGATCTTGCCATCCATCGCAAGCACAGCGCCAACCACGCACACAACCACGTAGCCGAAATTGCCGACGAAATTCATCAACGGCATCATCAGGCCGGAAAGGAACTGGCTCTTCCATCCCGAATCGTACAAATCGCCGTTGTACTTTTCGAACGCGCGAATCGAATCAGCCTCGCCGCAATACGCCTTGACACGGTGTGGCCGGCGTACATCTCTTCGACGTGACCGTTGACATCGCCCAATGCGATCTGCTGACGGGAGAAGTACTTCTGCGAAACCTTCATGATCGCACCCATGATGAGCAGGCCAACCAGGCTGGAAACGATGGCGCACACCGTCATGATCACATTGTTGTAGAACATCATGATGAGCGCGCCCACGAACAGCGTGACCGACGTGATCAGCGAGCCGACCGACTGGCCGAGCGTCTGGCCGATGGCGTCCACATCGTTGGTGATGCGGCTGAGCACATCGCCGTAGCTGACCTTGTCGAAATACTTGAGCGGCAGCTTGTTGATCTTCACGCTGATGGCTTCGCGCAGCTCCTGTGCGGTGCGCTGCGTGACGTTCGCCATCATCCAGCTTTGCACGTAGCACAGCACCGCGTACCCCGCATACAGCGCCACCAGCAGCCATGCGATGTGCGTGACCGCGTCCATGTCGATCGCACCGAGCACCGGCTTGCCATTGACTAGCGCAGGCAGGCCTTTGGCGATCTCGTTGGTCATGTCCTTGAGCTTGTCCGGACCGACGATCTGGCATACCGTGCCGATCGCGCCCAATACGAGCGCCACAATGATGGCGGGAATGTAGTGGCGGCAGAAATGCATCAGCTTCTTCATCACACCGCCGAAATCCTGCGGCTTTTCAACGGCTCCGCGGCCGCGTCCCATAGGTCCTCCTGGCATGTCAGCGACCCTCGCTTTCGTTCAATTCGCTTTCGACGGACGGCTTGCCGGTTTCAATCGGTTTGCCGGTTTCGCCCGGCAGCTTGCTTTCGCCCGGCTTGCCGCCGTTCAATTCGTCTTCGCTCAGCTGAGACTGCGCAATCTGACGGTACACATCGCAGTTTTCCAGCAGTTCGCTATGCGTGCCTTGGCCGACCACCTTGCCGTCGTCGAGCACCACGATGCGGTCGGCGTCCATAATGGTGCCGATGCGCTGCGCGACAATCAGTTTGGTAGAATCTTTCGCTTCCTTGGCGAGCGCGTCGCGTACGGCACGGTCGGTTTTGAAATCAAGTGCGGAAAAGGAATCGTCGAAAATCAGGATTTCCGGATGACGATAGACGGCACGTGCAATCGACAGACGCTGTTTCTGCCCGCCCGACACGTTCGATCCACCCTGCGAAATCGCGGAATCGTACTGCTTTTCCTTGGTTGCGATGAATTCGGTCGCCTGTGCAACTTCACATGCGTTGCGCACGTCGGCGCGCTGTTCCGAAGTGAGTGTGCGATGCTCGTTTTGCGTTGCGATCAGCTCTTTTTCGCGCTTTCTGCCGGCCGCGGTCGAAGTATCGGCCATGTCGACGATGCCGGCATCGGTGGTGTCGAGCGGATTGTCGCCATAGCTGACATTGGATGCGATCGTTCCTTTGAACAGGAAGGATTGTTGCGGCACATATCCGATTTTGTCTCGTAATGCCTTGAGCGTGTAGTCGCGCACGTTAACGCCGTCGACGAGCACCTCGCCTTGCGTCGCATCATAGAAACGCGGCACGAGGTTGATGAGCGAGGATTTGCCGGAGCCGGTGGAACCGATGAACGCCACGGTTTCGCCCTTCTTGGCGGTAAAGTTGATGCCTTCGAGCATGGCTTCGCGCGAATCCGGGTAAGTGAAGCACACGTTGCGGAATTCGATTTCGCCCTGCTTGCCTGCTTCGCCGGCGTCGCTGCGGGTGCCGTCGGTGATCAGCGGTTCGGTGTCGAGCACTTCGAGCACGCGCTGTGCGGACACGTCCGCTCGCGGCCACAGCACGAACACCATGCTCATCAGCAGGAAGCTCATGATCACCTGCACGGAGTAGCTGGAGAACACCACCATGTTGGAGAAGGTGGTGAGCTTGTCGGCCGCGTCGGCGGCGTCGATCAGGTAGGCGCCGATCCAGTACACGGCAAGCATAAGACCGTTCATGATGGTGTTCATCAACGGCATCATGAAGGCCATGGCACGGTTGGTGAACAGCTGGGTGTCGGTGAGTTCCTTGTTGGCCTTGGTGAACTTGGCTTCCTGGTAATCCTCGGCATTGTAGGCGCGCACCACGCGCAGGCCGGTGAGGTTCTCGCGCGCCACAAGGTTGATGTTATCGGTCAGTCGCTGCATGGACTTGAACTTCGGCATGACGAGAACCATGAGGATCGTGATGGAGACCAGCAGCACCACTACCGCGATGCCGGTGGCGAGCGTCCATTCGAGACCGTCTCCCGCAATCTTGCAGACGGCCCAAACCGCCATAATCGGCGATTTGACAATCATCATCAATCCCATGGTGATGAACATCTGAATCTGCGTAATATCGTTCGTGGAACGCGTAATCAGCGAGGCTGTGGAGAATCGGCTCATTTCAGCCGGTCCGAACGATTCTACCTTGCGGAATTCCATGGAACGCAGACGCTGGCTGAACGATGCGCCGATGCGTGCCGCGAAATAGCCGGTGATGATGGCGCATGCTGCCGATCCAAGCGAAATAAGCAGCATTTTGCCGCCGGCGATCCAAATATCGTGCATTTCACTGCCGGGGGTTTCCACGAGGGTGGTGATGTCGGACATGTAGTCCGGCAGGGTCAGGTCAAGCCAGATCTGCCGACGATGCTGACCAGTGCAATGAGCATCTGGCCTATCTCCGCTTTGGAGAGGTATCGCATAATGCGGAACATGCTTGGATTCCTTCTCTTGTGTTGCGTTTGAAGTTTTTGCGATTGATGGATTGGTTGGATCAACTACATGAGTTGATCGAATTGCGATTAATGATTTACATAAGTCCTATTGAATTGTCTTACGATATTTAATTACTTACAGTGTAAGACAATCTCATATTTCTGTGTATTTGCTGAGAGCGATTCTTCTCAGCTCGGTCGCGCGCGGCCAACATATACCATTCGCGACACACTCAAGGCCGTTTGGCCAAGCTCACAGTCGCGAACGGCACATGTGAGGCGCACGCTTACGCGGCCGGCAGGCCCTACGCAGGATCTTCAGATTCGGCTTTTGCGAAGACTTGCTTTACTTCTTCGGCGGTGGGGCGGGGCTGGCCAGGGATGCAGATGGTCACGTATGTGGCAAATTCCTCGGTAAGATCCACGAATTCGCGCGTGCGACGCTCCCCCATCTGCGAAAAGACCCAGCAGACGGCGTCGCGCATATCCTCGCGCTGCTGCTTGGCCTTCGCCCGCCCCTGCTCGGTAAGATTCACATGCACAATGCGTCGGTCGTTGGGATCGACCTCACGCTCAATCAGACCCTTTTTTCCAGCGCAGCCAGCAGTGTGGAGATCCTGCCCGACGTGACCTTCAACGCGGTAGCCAACTGCGAGGGCGTTTGCGCGCCCTTGAACTCAAGCTCGCGAATAATGAATGGCTCGCCCTTGGAATCACGCGACATCGCCCGCTGCATCTGAGACTTCTTACCCCAGACCACTTTCATCAGCTTGTCAAACGACTCCCGCTCGAAGCCCACGCTTCACCTCGCCTTATTCGATGCCCATCAGTTATGTCTCGATAATATCTTTTACTGTAAACATTTTTTCGATCGCAACGTGCAAGTACAGGAAAACGCCCAAAAAAGGAAACGATAATCAGCAAGGAAGCATCGCAAGCTCTTCTTGAGTGAGCTGAAGTTGCGTTGCAGCGAAGGAATCGTTGATTTCCTGCGGATTGCGAGCGCTGGGAATGGTGAACAGACGTTCGTAACGAGTCAATTCCCACGCCAGCACCACACGCTGGTAGGAGCAACCACGTTGCGCGGCAACCGTGCGGAACGGATCGTACGCGCTCTGATCGAACGTATCGAGGAATCCGCCGAGCGGCGACCAACAGACGAATGCGAGCCCCAATTCGGCACAATGTTTCATTGTATGTTCCGGATCGGGATGCGACGGCGAGAACTGGTTTTGCACGGCGACCAAGCCGCTGCCGATAATGCTGCGCGCAAGGTCGATCTGCTCGTTATTCACACGGGAGATGCCCGCATATTTGATCACGCCTTCGTCGAGCAGCTGCTTCAACGCGCCGCATTGGTCTTCGTAAGGCACCGCGGGATCGGGGCCATGCGAATACAGCAGGTCGAGCGTATCGACGCCCAAGTGCAACGCGGACTCCTTGGCGTCACGAATCATGGTTTCGGGGCGAGAGTCGGCAATCCAACCGTAGCGGCTGCCTTCGGCCTGCAAACGCTGGCTTTGCGGGCGGCTCTCATCAGCGCCCACCGCATGCGTACCGTCAGTGGCCGCGGCCGCTTCGCAAGTACGGCGATATCCGGTTTTGGTGGCGACGAGCACTGCATCTCGGGGACCATTCCACGAAGCGAGCGCATCACGCACCAACTTTTCACCGTAGCCAAGGTCTTCCGCAGTGCCGGTGCCGGGCTTGCTCGGCAAATAATATGACCAAGCCGTGTCCAAATAGCGGACACCCGCGTCCAAACCGGCATGAATCGTACGAATCGCGGTATCGCGATCCGGACGCCCCTCAATCGCCAAAGCCATCGTTCCCATACCCAGCCGAGGAATCGTAAATCCTGCCAACTCACCGTTCATCATCATCTTCCCCTTCCTTCCAAGAACATAGCCGATTCGTACATGTTCATCTCAAGACTAACCCAACGTGAACCGGCGCAAGCTTGTCGGGCGCGTGCGCGAAGATGAAGGCACAACCGAACGGGAGCCGAAAGGCTGAGAGGGAGCTCACGGAGCTTCGACCGAGGACTTGATGCGGGTAATGCCGCCGTAAGGAGACGGGTTGTTCACGCCGCAAGACGTATCTCATCTTCCGTTCGCGATAACCGAATATCGCGTGATTAGGGTCACGGAGGGGCGCACCACCTCATAGGGTACGGTTCCTTCGGCGACCCTTTTTTCGTACCAACCTTGAGTGCCCGATTCTGCAGAAACGGACGCACAAGCGGCTCAAATAAGCACCTAAGTGTCCGATTCACCAGAAACGGACATCCGTGGACTGAAATAGATGCCGTGCGTGTCCGATTCTGCAGAATCGGACATTTAAAGACCAACAATGAACCTCCGATGCCGATTCACCAGAAACGGACATCCGGAGTGCAGGAAAGCATGTGTCACGACAGACACAGAAGGGAACCGCAATGATCATCAACGGTAAGGAAGAGAACGTCGCCACGCCAATCACCGTGGCCGAACTGATCGAAAGCAAGAGCCTGCGCGCCGACCGCGTGGCCGTCGAGCTCAATGGTGAGATCGTGCCTCGCACCAGCGTGCGCAGACGCAGCTCAAGGGCACCGATACGTTGGAAATCGTCACGTTCGTGCAGGGCGGCTGAACCACTTTCAAAGTTTCTTACGATTACGACCGGCGCAATACACGCGTAACAATCGCAAGAACATACAAAACACAACCAACCCGGCAAAAACAACGCACGAACGGAAAACGAGAATACGAGAACAACCATGACTTTTGAACCATCCGCATCGCAGGCGCAGATCGACGCCCGCCAGCACGCTTTCGACAACCAGCCCGACCCGACCACGCTCGTCAGCCGCGAAGAAATCCGTGCGGCCCTGCTCGACCGTCATACCGCAGCCACGCAAGACAAGCTCGACGCGGCGCACGTGGCCATTTGCGGCTGCGGCGGCCTCGGATCGACCATTGCGGTGGCGTTGACCCGCATTGGCGTCGGTCACCTGCATTTGATTGATTTTGATCGCGTGGATATGACGAATCTGAATCGTCAGCAGTATTTTTTGAAGGATCTTGGACAGTACAAGACGGAAGCATTGCGCAGTAACTTGCGTCAGATCAATCCTTTTATCGATATCACCATTGATACCGTGAAAGTGACCGACGAGAACGTGCCGACGCTGTTCGACAATGAGGATATTATCTGCGAAGCGTTCGACGTGCCGGAAAACAAGACGATGCTGGTGAATGCCGTGCTTGAGAATCTGCCGGACAAGAAACTGGTGAGCGCTTCTGGAATGGCGGGATTCCGCAGTTCCAATTTGGTGAATACTCGTCGCGTTTCGAAGAATTTCTACTTCTGCGGCGATGGCGAAACCGCTCCGGTGCCGGGCGCTGGTCTGATGGCACCGCGCGTGGGCGTGGTCGCCTGCCATGAAGCCAATATGATCACTCGCTTGATTCTCGGCGAAGAAGACGCCTGACAGCGAAACGCAAACACAAACGCAATTGCAATCGCAAATCGCAATTGCAACGAATGACACAACACTGATCACATAGTAAGGATTAACCATGAGCACCGAAAACACGATCACCACCGCGGAAAAAGACTTCGCGGCGGCACCGAACGCCACGCTCGACGAGCTGGTCGGCACCACCACGAACACCGCACTGCTGCCGGAACCGGATGCGCACGCGTATGACGAAATCGCCACCGGCGACGCCGATCCGTTGATCCTCGGCGGACACAAGTTCACCAGCCGTTTCATCCTCGGTTCCGGCCGCTACGATCTGAACCTCATCAAGGCGACCATTGAGAACGCGGGCACGCAGATCGTCACCATGCGTTGCGTCGCTGCCGTACCACCGAAAACAATCTGCTCGATTACATTCCGAAGGACATCACCATGCTGCCGAACACGTCCGGCGCACGCAATGCCGAGGAAGCGGTGCGCATTGCACGTCTCGCCCGCGAAGTGTGCCAGACGGATTTCGTGAAGGTGGAAATCGAACATGAGGCGAAGTATCTGCTGCCCGACAATGAGGAAACCATCAAAGCCACGAAACAGCTGGCAAAAGAAGGTTTCGTGGTCATGCCGTACATGTTCCCCGATCCGATTGCGGCGAAGCGTCTTGAAGACGCGGGCGCGGCTTGCGTAATGCCACTCGGCGCGATGATCGGCTCGAATAAGGGTCTGCGTGCACGCGATTTCATTGAAGTGATCATCAAGAACTCCAATGTTCCGGTGATCATCGACGCTGGTATTGGCCGTCCGAGCCAGGCTGCGGAAGCCATGGAAATGGGCGCGGACGCGGTGATGGCATACACAGCCATCGCTTCCGCCGGCAATATTCCGCTGATGGCACGCGCGTTCAAGAAGGCGATCGAATCGGGTCGTGAAGCGTATTTGTCTGGCTTGGGCAAGGTTACGGAAGATCATGCCGTGCCGTCCAGCCCGACGAACGAGGCCGACTATATCGGCTGATTTGCGCTGGATCCCGTAATGGGGATTCGCGCAAAGACCATGCTGAAAAGGGGCGTTTGCCGAACGTACGTGATGCACTCACGTTCGGCAAACGCCCCTTACTTGTATCCTGCGTTACCTGCAAACGCTACTGCTGCAAGGCTTCCTTAAGATCGCGATTCTGGAATCGTTCGTGTAGCAGGCAATATCCGCCGAACGCAACCAGCCAAATCAGACCGGCAATCGCAGAACCAATCGTGTCCGTCGACAGGAACAACGTGACATACACGAGCACAAAGAACGTGATCGCAATCCAATCAAACACCTGCCAAGCGGGCATGACGAAACCGTCCGGCAGAAAATCGCTGCTCTGACGATACCTGCGGTGGGCGAGCATCGTCAGCACGTAAATGAAAATCACCACAGCGCTGGCGGCCGAAGCGAACAGCACGAACGCGCCGGAAATACCCGGAATCGCGTTGATGATCGGGGAGAACAGAATCATGCAACCCGAAACGACAATCGCCTTCGCAGGCACCTTGTGTTCGGAAACTTCAGCCAAACGAGCCATCGCAGGCGACTCAGAATCCGAAGCGAGCTGATACAAGTGGCGCCCGGCCGAATAAATCAGCGAATTCAACGCCGACGCGGCAGCCGTAATCACCACGAAGAACACCAGGGCGGCGGCCCAATCAAGACCCGCATATTTGAACACCATGATGAACGGCGAACCGAACGAGCATCGGAATTCTCGTGAAAGTTACGCAGGGCACAATAGCCATGATCGCGATCAGCGCGCCCACGTAGAAGATCAGAATACGCATGATCAGCTCGTTCACCGCCTTCGGCAGCACCTCGCGCGGATTCTGCGTTTCCGACACCGTGACACCCACGAATTCGATGAGCTGGTAGGCGAAAAACACCATTTGGAAGCTCATGAAGAAGTTCATCCAACCGTTCGGCGCGAGCTGGAAGCCGTCGGTGATATTCGTAAGGCTCACCGTGGCACCCGACACCGTGCCGTCCACGCCTTCGATGTGCGTGGCGGGGTAGCTGAAGCCGATGATCAGCATCACGATGGCGGTGACGATCAGACCGACGATCAGCGTGATCTTGATCATGGAGAACCAGAATTCCGCCTCGCCGAACACTTTCACCGCAATCAGATTGATGCCGGTGAGCGCTACGAGGAAGCACAGTTCGATCAACCACTTCCACGAGTTCAGGTCTATGCCGAATGTGCCGAAGAACGTTACGAAATATGTGCTTACGGCGGTGATTTCGGTCATGCCGGTCAGAATGAGCACGATCCAATACGTCCAGCCGGCGAACTTGCCCCACCCGCGGCCGAGATAGCGCGTGATGAAGTTGATGAACGTGTGCTGGCTAGGATCGCTGTACATCATTTCGCCGATGGCACGCATCAGCAGGAACATGATCAGGCCGACGCCGATGTACACGAAAATGATGCTCGGGCGGTCAGTGCGATCGACTTGCCGGAGCCTAGGAACAGGCCGGTGCCTATGGTGCCTCCGATGGCGATGAACTGGACGTGGCGGTTTTTCAGGCCTCG
>ENA-OUNI01000054-OUNI01000054.1-human-gut-metagenome-genome-assembly--contig:-NODE-54-length-40481-cov-3.614759_pt1 | contig 40481 bp, 40 predicted proteins | sample MGYA00242499_ERZ504580 | MGnify/ENA primary metagenome ERZ504580 (study PRJEB26092, sample SAMD00036315) | human gut metagenome | host: Homo sapiens | study: EMG produced TPA metagenomics assembly of... | reverse complement strand
CTCAAACTTGCGTTTTGCATCCGGGACTGCGCGTCGTAAACTTGCCCAAAACTGAGCAATACATACTTTCCTTTCAAGTCTGAAGTTCGGTTTGGGATTGCTCTGCCGACATGGTTTGGATTTTGAAATCCGGGGCCATGTCACCCACATTCAAACCTCCGGTAGGTTTGTCTTTTCTACAAAAGAAGTCAAGGAACTTATTAGTAATACAACAAAAATCCATTTTGCATATTTCATGCGGCACGGTTTTGGTTAATACTATCCGGGACTGTCCTTCAACAGTGATTTCTTCCCGGAACATCGTCTTGTCAAAGCCTTGAATAGTGATAAAGACACTGATAATCAAAGCTTTTAATTCTGAAATCGGGTGCAAAGGTAAGTAATTCCTAAACAAACTTCCAAATAAACAAGCATTTTTCTCACTTTTTAGAGGTATATTTTTATGTTATTTAGCATAAATAGCGGGAATTTTCCTTACTTTTGTAGCCTATTATTCTATCAAAAAGATGACTTATGCAACCATTGAACACTGAACTCATCCTGATACGTATTACGGGTGAAGACCGTCCGGGACTGACAGCTTCCGTGACGGAAATTCTGGCGAAATATGATGCTACCATTCTGGATATTGGCCAGGCAGATATTCACAATACTCTTTCGTTGGGCATTTTGTGCAAGACGGAAGAACAACACTCGGGGTTCATTATGAAGGAACTGCTTTTCAAGGCTTCCTCCTGGGAGTGACTGTCCGTTTCTACCCCATTACTACCAAAGAGTACGAGGATTGGGTGAATATGCAGGGAAAGAACCGCTATATTCTTACTTTATTGGGGCGTAAGTTGTCTGCCCGTCAAATATCTGCCGTTACCCGTATTCTTGCAGAGCAAGGCATGAATATCGATGCCATCAAGCGCCTTACAGGACGTATCCCGCTGGACGAATGCGAATCGCGTACACGCGCCTGCATCGAATTTTCCGTTCGTGGCACTCCGAAAGACCGTATTGCCATGCAAGAACAGTTAATGAAACTGGCAACCGAACTGGAAATGGATTTCTCTTTCCAGTTGGACAATATGTACCGCCGGATGCGCCGCCTCATTTGTTTCGATATGGACTCTACGCTGATTGAAACAGAAGTAATTGATGAATTGGCCATACGTGCGGGTGTGGGCGACCAGGTGAAGGCCATTACCGAACGCGCCATGCGTGGTGAGATAGATTTCATTGAGAGCTTTCGCGAACGAGTGGCTTTGCTGAAAGGATTGGATGAGTCCGTGATGCAGGAGATTGCAGAGAATCTTCCCATTACGGAAGGTGTGGATCGCCTGATGTATGTTTTGAAGAAATACGGTTACAAGATAGCTATTCTTTCGGGAGGGTTTACCTACTTCGGGCAGTACCTCCAGAAGAAGTACGGTATAGACTATGTGTATGCCAACGAGCTGGAAATAGAGGATGGCAAACTGACCGGCCGCTATCTCGGTGATGTAGTCGACGGTAAGCGTAAGGCGGAGTTGCTGCGTTTGATAGCTCAGGTGGAGAAAGTGGATATTGCGCAGACTATTGCTGTGGGCGACGGTGCCAACGACCTGCCCATGCTGGGAATTGCCGGCCTTGGAATCGCTTTCCATGCAAAGCCCAAAGTAGTTGCCAATGCCAAGCAATCCATCAACACCATCGGCTTAGATGGCGTACTTTACTTTCTGGGATTTAAGGATTCATACATTGATATTCCCCGTTGAAGGCAGATGCTTGAAACAAATTTGCAAGCCCTTGAGATAATTATTGTCCCAAGGGCTTATTTTTTACTGTAAGAGTCTATTTTATAAGTCTTTTTCCTATCTTTGTACGCAAATTTAAAAGAGATACATGAAGTTTTCAGAACTACATTTAAATGGCGATGTGCTGGAGGCACTGGATGCCATGCGCTTTGAAGAGTGCACCCCCATACAAGAAAAATCAATTCCCGTCATACTCGAAGGTCGAGATTTAATAGCAGTGGCACAAACCGGAACGGGAAAAACAGCCGCATATTTGTTGCCTATATTGAACAAGCTTTCAGAGGGCGGACACCCTGCCGATGCCATCAATTGCATTGTCATGGCTCCTACCCGCGAGTTGGCGCAACAGATAGACCAACAGATGGAAGGTTTCTCTTATTTCATGCCGGTTTCCAGCGTGGCTGTGTATGGCGGTAATGACGGAATACTGTTCGAGCAGCAGAAAAGAGGGTTGACACTGGTGCTGATGTCGTTATTGCTACCCCGGGGCGTTTGATAGCCCATCTTAGCCTTGGTTATGTAGATCTTTCCCGTGTCTCTTATTTTATTTTGGATGAAGCAGACCGGATGCTGGATATGGGATTCTATGATGACATTATGCAGATTGTCAAGTTTCTCCCTAAAGAGCGGCAGACCATTATGTTCTCTGCTACCATGCCTGCCAAGATACAACAGTTGGCTGGCAACATTCTGAACAATCCCGCCGAAGTGAAGTTGGCGGTTTCCAAACCAGCGGAAAAGATTGTGCAGGCAGCCTATGTCTGCTACGAGAATCAGAAGCTGGGCATCATCCGTAGCCTCTTTGCAGAGGAGACGCCGGAACGCGTCATCATCTTTGCTTCTTCCAAACTGAAAGTGAAGGAAGTGACCAAAGCCTTGAAGCAGATGAAACTGAACGTTGGTGAAATGCACTCCGATTTAGAGCAGGCACAGCGCGAAGAAGTGATGTACGAATTCAAGGCAGGACGTATCAATATCCTGGTAGCTACAGATATCGTTGCGAGAGGTATTGATATCGATGACATCCGTCTGGTGATAAACTATGACGTTCCCCACGACAGTGAAGATTATGTGCACCGCATCGGACGTACGGCGCGTGCCAATAATGACGGCGTAGCCATCACTTTCGTTTCCGAAAAGGAGCAGGGGAACTTTAAGAATATCGAAAAATTCCTGGATAGGGACATCTATAAGATACCGGTTCCCGAGGAGCTGGGCGAAGCCCCCGAATACAAGCCGAGAGCATTTGACGGAGGAAGACGGGGCGGCCGTGGAAACGGACGTAAGCCAGGAGGAAACAAGAACGGCCGTAACAACAGTAAAGGTGGAAAGCCCAGAGCCAAACGTCCACAGAATGGCGGCGAGAAGAAATAAACATTGTGGTGAAGAAAAGAAATAGAAAAAGCGGATTTATTCCGCTTTTTCTATGTTCATTGTATTGTCAAAACCAATAATCATATTTACCAAATTGTTATACGGAACTTTCGGGTATGCCGAGGGTTGCCTGATAATGGTACCCCTTACTATCCACACCCATGAAATTCATATCGGCAAGAATGGCCTGGTCCAGCATTTCGGCAGGGAATATATCCGCAAACATCTTTTTAGTGATGTCCTGGCCATAAAGCATCTTCTTCCCTTCGTATACACAGATGTGGATTACATTATCATAATACACATTGTCCACACTGATTCCATTTTCAGAATAGGAAGTCTTGAAAACCTTCATCTTTGAGGGGTTGATATATACATATCCCCTATATCTTGTATTCTTGTATGTTACGATACTGTCTTTCTTTATCACTTCCGGAGTAGTAGAAATGACCTCCACTTCTCGACTGGTGAAAACCAAAGAATCTTCCGCATTCTCTGATTTATGCAGTTTAATTACTTCGTCGGCCAGCGAGTGGAACCAGAAGCTGTATTCCGTTTGACGGTCTATCTTATAGGCCACCGGTTCATTGCTGTATATGTAGATTGTATCGTGAACAACCTTGAAAGGTACGGGAGCGCTTTGCGGGTTGGCATAATATACCGTATCCCCTTCGATGCGCATCAACGGCATTTCTGTTTCATCGTTCACCCAGATGCCTTGTAACAGTTGTTTTGCAATGAGGTCTTCCTTTACGGAAACCTCTCCTGTTTGTCTGTTGCTGCATGAGGCCAATGAGACAACAAGTACAATGAGAATCGCACTTCCTTTTATTGTCATAACGTCCCTATTTATTTCTTTTCGTTTTTCTGCAACTTTATTTCCGATGCAATGATATGTGAAACCTTGTTCTTCCATATCTTTCTTGTCATAAATGTTACGTCCGTCCAATACCAACGGCTGCTCCATAGTTTTCTTGATGACTGCCCATGAAGGCAGGCGGAATTCTTTCCATTCGGTCACCAGCATCAGTGCATCTGCATCCAGCGCAGCATCATACATATCTGTCGCATAATAAATACTTTCTCCTATGCGGCGTCGGCATTCGTTCATGGCAGCCGGGTCGTAGGCACGTACTTTACAACCGGCCTTCAGCAACTCGTCAATCAATACCAGAGCCGGGGCTTCACGCATGTCATCTGTTTCGGGTTTAAAGGCCAGCCCCCAAATGGCAATGGTCTTTCCCTCCAAATCATTATTGAAATGCTTCTGCAACTTTTCGAATAAGATACTCTTCTGTTTCTCGTTCACCTCCTCTACTGCATGGAGTACACGCATCTTGTAGCCGCTCAGTTCAGCCGTTTTAATCAGTGCCTTTACATCCTTAGGGAAGCATGAACCGCCGTAACCTATCCCCGGATAGAGGAACTTGCGTCCGATACGGGTATCCGAACCGATACCACTGCGCACCATGTTTACATCCGCTCCCACCAATTCGCACAAATTGGCAATGTCGTTCATGAAGCTGATGCGGGTGGCAAGCATGGAGTTAGCTGCATACTTTGTCATTTCTGCAGAAGGGATGTCCATAAAGATGACACGGAAGTTGTTCAGCAGGAATGGTTTGTAGAGCTTGCTCATTATCTTCTTGGCTCGTTCGGACTCTACTCCCACCACTACACGGTCGGGACTCATAAAATCGTTGATAGCATTACCTTCTTTCAGAAACTCGGGATTCGAAGCGACATCGAAGTCAATGTTCATCCCTCTCTTATCAAGTTCTTCTTGAATGGTAGCCCGCACTTTTCTGGCAGTACCTACGGGAACGGTACTTTTGGTTACCACCAACACATATTTCTGCATATTGCGTCCAATGGTGCGGGCAACTTCCAGCACATAGCTCAAGTCGGCACTTCCATCCTCATCGGGTGGTGTACCTACGGCACTGAATACCACTTCCACCTCATTCAGACAACTCTCCAGAGACGTGGTGAATTGCAGGCGTCCTGCTTTCACATTCCGGCTAACCATTTCTTCCAGTCCATTTTCATAGATAGGAATAACACCCTTTTTCAGTGACTCTATCTTTTCACTGTTCGTGTCTACGCAAATAACGTTGACACCGATTTCCGCAAAGCAGGTTCCGGTTACCAAACCGACGTATCCTGTACCGACAATGGCTATTTTCATATTTTATTCATAATAGACCGCATCCTTGAACGATACGGCATGTCCGTCTTTATCTGATAATAGAAGCTGTTCCGTAGCAACGGGCCATTCAATACCGATGGTTTCGTCGTCAAAACGGATGGATGCCTCGGATTGTGGTGCGTATACGTTGTCTACCTTGTATGTAAAGACAGCTTCATCGCTCAGCACCAGAAAACCGTGGGCAAAACCACGCGGAATGAAGAATTGTCTTTTGTTCCCCTCACTTAGCTCCACACTGACATACTTTCCGAAAGTGGGAGAAGATTTTCTTAAGTCGACAGCCACGTCCAGCACTTTTCCCTTAATGACACGTACCAGTTTGGCCTGGCTGCAATCACCCTTCTGGTAATGAAGACCACGTAATACACCGAAAGAGGATTTGGACTCATTGTCCTGGATGAAGTGAACGTTTCCGACATGTGCACGGAACTCTTCTTCCTTAAATGCTTCCATAAAGTATCCGCGGGCATCATGGAATACTTTCGGCTCAATCAGCCATACGCCGTCAATCTCTGTTTGTATGTAGTTCATTTTCTTAAAATGTTTTATGTACTTTCAGTTGGAATCCAAAATTGTCTCCATATATCTCTCCCATATCCAATGCAAGGGACGCGTTGAAGCACCAGCCCTTCCATTTACGGGGAATATAGTAAAACGATGCAAAAGTAGAAAAATTTTCTAATATATCGGGTATTGGACGATGAGGAGTTCCCCAAGTTCTGTTGTGGGACAATTTTGCCACATATCTCCACTCACTGCTGATGTCGCCGCTCCATCCCAGATGCAGGGCCTTAACGCGATTGTACTTGAAACTCATATCGCCATCCTTATTATAGATAGGCGATGCTATCAACGGATTGCTATCGCCATACCCCAATGTGCATCCTGGGTAGTAACCGTTGTTGTAGTAGTTGTCGGCTCCTCCGGTCTTACCTACTACAGAATTTTGCAAACCGTGCAGTGGACCGCTCATATTGGTAGTCTGGAGATATTCGATAACGATTCCGTTGATGGCTTGTCTATGGTTGGATTTATATTCCACACCCCATAAGCCATCCCAACCGTTGAGTTTGGCCATGGCGGAGAAGTCATCAAAATGATTGTCCAGATAGGCGCTGATGGAGAAATCTTCCTTAGGACGATAAGTCATTTTGATATATTCGCTACCCAGAAAATTGCCTTGGAAAGCCAGATGTTCACCTACCGGTCCGTCCTCACGCCCGTGGCCGGGGAAGAATACGCGTACGTAATCCTTCCATCCGTTGCCCAAGTCTCCCGATTCGGAACCTCCAATCTTGTATCCTCCGAATTGGGTGTCGAGGGTCATTCCGAGTTCCAGTTGCCATTTTCCTTTGGGTATGCCGATACGCAGGAACCCTTCTTTATGATGGTATTTGATACTCTTGGTGTACCAGTATTTTTCTCCGACTTGCTCCCGCTGGTATTTGTTGTCTGTAAACCATCCGTACGAGATTTCTCCTTTCAGGCCTAAACGGGGCAGCAACTGTACATACTCGGGTATGCCTATCTGTACTTGTGGGATGGGACGCGCATTGCCCGACCAGGTCATGCCGCCACTGCTCAGCTCTTGATTCAGCAATGGAGAATTCTGTTCCCGGCTTCCGGCAAAGAATCCGAACCACTTGTAACGGATGTCTACGTAAGCCTGCTGTACAATGAAGGAGGTCGTGCTGAATCCGGCTGCTGCAACCAAATCCAGTGCTTCTTCAAACTTCCATTTTCCAAGTTGGTGTTTGTAGGATATTCCTCCACGTATGTAAGTATTGTTGTCGAGCGAAGTGAGTCCTTGCTGGTTGCTGACCTGCCAAAGAGGGGTGTTGTCACCGGTATGCAGGGTTGTTCCATATTCTACGAATGAGGACAGTTGTTGTGCCAGCATCGTGTTTTTTCCTATGAACAAGAAAACCATCAAACAGAAGATAATACGCATAATAGTCTTTTGTTAAGTGTTTAGGTTTGTATACTCTTGCGAGGGCAATTGTCCTTCTATTCTTGACAAGCATAGCTAAACGGTACAAAAGTAGAAATTTTTCCGGTAAAAATCCCTTCTCTTGCCGAAAAACCTTTTTCAAATACATTTTCAATGTGCAATGTTCATAATTTGTTGATAAGAAAAAAGCTCTGAAACTAGCGTATATCCGATATTTCCGCTACTTTTGTAGCATGATTGAATTAGCACAGCACATAGAAGTATTGTTATTGGAGAACGATTGTGTCATTGTTCCCGGTTTGGGAGGATTTGTAGCCCATTATACTCCGGCAATGAGAGTAGCAGAAGAGAATGTTTTTCTGCCCCCTACCCGTATTATCGGTTTCAATCCTCAACTGAAGATGAATGACGGCTTACTTGTACAATCTTATATGGCTGTCTATGATACTGATTTTTCTGATGCTACGCGGATTGTAGAAAAAGAAGTGGCGCATATATTCACTGCTCTCCATGAAGAAGGTAAGGTGGATTTGCCCAACATTGGCGAATTGCGTTACTCCATTCATGGTATTTATGACTTTGTTCCCTATGACCACAAGATAACCACTCCTTACTTATATGGGTTGGATAGTTTTGAAATGCAGGAACTGGCGGAACTGAAGAAACCGTACATGGAAAAGACCATCCGTTATTCTGTTCCAGTTGTGCCGGAAGACAAAAAGCGAAGGTTTGAGATTAAATTCAACCGTTCCTATTTGTCGAATGCGGTTGCCATGATTGCAGTGGTTGCCTTGTTTTTCTTTTTGTCTACACCGATAGAGAATACGGAAGTGGTTGAAGGAAATTATGCGCAATTACTTCCGAATGAACTTTTTGAGATGATAGAAAGGGAATCCCTTGCCATTAATCCGATTGTTGTTAGCCGGAAGGCCGACACTCCGAAAGCGTCGGCTCAAAAAAACACGGGGCAGAAGGCAAAGAAAAAGGTGGTTCCGGTTGCCGTAAGAGAGGTTAAGGTGGGCCAAGCTAACGCGCAGAATGCTCCGGTTGTTTCTCAGCCTAAGCAGCAGGCGGCAGAAGTGTCCTCTTCAACATCTGTAACAACAAAGAGTGAAATTCAAAAGACCACAGCAGGGACTGTCGCCCCGTCACTTGTCTCTGCACAGAAATACCACGTCATCATTGCCAGTGTAGGTACTGAGAAGGATGCCGAAGCAATGGCAAAGCAACTGATTGAAAAAGGTTACCCTCATGCAAAAGCAATTGTTGGAGATGGTAAAATGCGTGTCAGCATTGAGTCTTGTGGCACAGAAACAGAAGCATATCAGGCATTGAACAGAGTTCGCCAGAATGAAACGTATAAGAACGCTTGGGTATTAAAGAAGTAGAAAGTAATCTACCCTTGCTTTATTTTTTAATTCTTTAATTTTTAACTATCATGAAGCGTATCCGTTGTCCCAAATGTGAGAATTACTTAACATTCGATGAAACCAAGTATACCGAAGGCCAATCACTGGTCTTTGTATGTGACCAGTGTAAGAAGCAGTTCAGTATCCGTTTAGGTAAATCAAAGATGAAAGCCCCTCAAAAGGAAGACGTCCGGATGAAGCGGAGTTTAAAGAGGCTTTTGGCAGCATCACGGTCATTGAGAACGTGTTTGGTTTTAAGCAGGTACTTCCATTGCAAGAAGGTGACAATATCATAGGCCGGCGTTGCGTGGGGAATGTTATCGATGTGCCGATTGAGACTTCGGATATGAGTATGGACCGGCGTCACTGTATCATTAATGTAAAGCGCAATAAGCAGGGAGTGTTGATTTATACCTTACGCGATGCTCCCAGCCTGACGGGAACTTTCCTTAATAATGAAATTTTGGGTGACAAAGACCGCATTCGCATTGAGGATGGAGCCATTGTAACTATTGGTGCCACTACTTTTATATTGCGAGCGGCAGAACAAGAGAGCCTTTAGACAAAAAAGAAAACTGTGTATTTCCCATTAAATGTGGTATAAATAAAGCAGACCGTACAAAAAAAGTTTTTGTACGGTCTGCTTGTTTAAAGTCATAGGAATTAAAGAATGCCTTTTACTGTTTCTGACATACCTTTTTCTTGGATGGATTTTAAGAAGCAGGTAATCATGTCTGTCAATCCTGGAACGGTATTCAAGTCTCCGTGTTCCCCCCAAATAAGGTCTTTGGCTGCCAATACGCCTTCTGCCACTTTGTGAGTATCCCCCGTTGCCCAAAGGTCTTTCAATAACTGCATGATTTCGGGAGCATCATTCGGGATGATTTCTGTGCCGTCTGCGCGGGTACCTCCTTTGTAGTACGTGATGATGGCAGCCAGTCCCAATGCCAGACCTTTCGGCAGTTCTCCTTTACGTTTCAAGTAGGTTTTTAGGCCGGGAAGGTCACGGGTTTGGTATTTAGGGAAAGAGTTCAGCATGATGCTGGTTATGGCATGGTCAACAAATGGATTGTTGAAGCGCTCCAATACATCTTCTGCAAACTTTTTCAATTCGTTTTTCGGCAGGTTCAACGTTTCCATCAGCTCGTCAAACATCACTTTATGGATGTATTGTCCGATTATAGGATGCTGGCAGGCATCGCGTACAATATTTACCCCCGACAGATAGGCTACCGGAGACAGTACGGTATGAGGTCCATTCAGCAAGGTTACTTTTCTTTCGTGGTAAGGTTTTTCGGAAGGAACAAACAATACATTCAGTCCGGCTTTGTCGGCAGGGAATTCTTCGGCGACTTTTTTGCGGAGCCTCGATGACCCATAAATGGAAAATTTCAGCCTGCACTACCAAATTGTCATCGTACTGTATCTTTTCTTTTATAGCGGCAATGTCTTTGCGGGGGAATCCTGGAACGATACGGTCTACTAGTGTTGCATATACACCGCAGGCTTCCTCAAACCAAGTTCTGAACTCATCACCCAACTGCCATAATTCAATGTATTGATAGATTGTCTCCTTCAACTTGTGGCCATTCAGGAAGATGAGTTCGCAAGGGAAGATAATCAGTCCTTTGCTCTTGTCGCCGTTGAATGTCTTGAAGCGGTGATACAACAGCTGTGTCAGTTTGCCCGGATAAGAAGACGCCGGTGTATCTGTCAGCTTACAAGCAGGGTCAAAGGCTATACCTGCTTCCGTCGTGTTGGAAATGACAAAACGCATTTCCGGTTGTTCGGCCAATTTCATGAACTCATCGTTTTGAGTATAGGGGTTTAAGGCACGGCTGATTACATCTATCATAGTCAGACTGTTGATGGTTTCTCCTTTATCCAGACCTTGCAGATTTACATGATAAAGGTCATCCTGGGCATTCAGCATGTCAACCATACCTTTATCAATGGGTTGGACTACTACCACATTGCTGTTGAAATCGGTCTTTTGATTCATGTTATAAATAATCCAATCCACAAATGCGCGAAGGAAATTACCTTCGCCAAACTGGATAATGCGTTCCGGGCGTTGTGCTTTGGGAGCAGTTTCTTTGTTTAATGCTTTCATTTAAAAAATGATTTAAATGGTTGATATGTAATTTTTTAATTATTCAAACTCAAAGTAAAAGTCTATGTTTTCCTTCATCAATATGTCGATGGGCATGTATTTCACTGCAGTGACCGGTCTTTTAAATACCACGTGGTTGCATAAAGTCTTTACGCCACAATAGCCTTGCAGGCTTGGACGTTGACCGATGAGAAAGGTTACTTCACCGGTTTTCAGGAACTCTGTATTTTTGTGTAAAAGGTCATATCCCACAAGTCCTGCCAGCTTCCACCCCTTTTCGTGCAGATAACTTGCCACTTGATAAACACGGGAATTAAAAACAGCTCCCAGTACGGCTTGGGGATGTTCTTTAAAAAAAGCATCCAATATCCGTCTGTTGCCGTCAGTATCTTCCTTGTGCAACACAATGTCATGGATAGTCAAATCCTTATGTTCCTCGGAAAGGTATTGCATGAACCCCTCGAGGCGGCGTTGCATCTGGATTTCTGCCGGATTGTTTTTCTGATTGCTCAGGAATAACACAAGCTCCTGCCTTTTTCATAGCTACGCATCAGAATCTTGGCAGCAATGTATCCGCTGGTTTTGGAATCTTGTCCGATATAACACAAGGCATGCGTCTGTTCAATATTGAAGTCTATGAATGCATAGGGAATATCCGCTTCCTCCAAATAAGTAGTGAGTTTTATGGTCTCCTCTCGGAAATTCGGGGCAACAAGTACGGCGTCGGCATTTTCCTCCCGGAGCACAGCACATGCTTCTTTATAGGAGGATTTGTCCGCATGCGATAGTACAGATAGCTAACCCCAACATTGAACGGCCGTAATTCTTGTGCGCACGGTCAATTCCCGCTGCTACAGCATGCCAATAATCATGTTCTATATAATAAGGTATAATGCAGACAATATGATAGCGCTTTTTAGCCGCCAGCCCGATGGCAAACATATTGGGATGATAATCTATCTCGTCGAGTACTTTCTGGACTTTTTCCCTACTGGAAACGGATACGTCTCCGCGGTTGTGCAGTACGCGGTCTACAGTGCCGGCAGAGACGCCGGCCATGCGTGCTATGTCTTTAATGGTATAGTTCTTGTTTTCCATCTTGAGGTATGCTGCCTAAGGCGGTAAAGGTGAGACGTCTGAAGCTTAAATATTATAAATATTCGCCGCAAAGATACGAATTATTTTGTTTCTCCAAGTAAAATTTCTACTTTTGTGTTCGATAACGGTTAATAAAACTAAAAACAATTATACGACCTATTAGCTTTACAATCAATACTATATAGGTGTAATAAATAGAAAGTAATATTTTTAGATACTTAAAACACAAGAAGATGAAAAACTTTATGGACGGAAACTTTCTGTTGCAAACGGAAACATCACAGAAGTTGTACCACGAGCATGCGGCTAAAATGCCGATTATCGACTATCATTGTCACTTGATTCCTCAATGTGGCGGAAGACTATCAGTTAAGTCACTGACTGAGATTTGGTTGGGAGGTGACCACTACAAGTGGCGTGCCATGCGTACCAATGGTGTGGACGAACGTTTCTGTACCGGTAAGGATACTACAGATTGGGAAAAGTTTGAAAAGTGGGCCGAAACGGTACCTTATACTTTCCGTAATCCGTTGTACCACTGGACCCACCTTGAATTGAAGACCGCTTTTGGAATCGATAAAATTCTCAATCCTCATACGGCCTGTGAAATTTATGATGAATGTAATGAGAAGCTGAAACAGCCTGAATATTCCGCCCGTGGCATGATGCGCCGTTATCACGTGGAAGTGGTTTGTACTACAGATGATCCTATTGATTCCTTGGAATATCATATCAAGACACGCGAGAGCGGTTTTGAAATCAAGATGTTGCCTACTTGGCGTCCGGATAAGGCAATGGCGGTGGAAGTTCCTGCCGATTTTCGCGCATATGTAGAAAAGTTGGCCGAAGTGAGCGATGTGGCTATTTCCTGCTTTGACGATATGGTTGCTGCCTTGCGTAAGCGTCACGATTTTTTCGCGGAACAAGGATGTAAACTGTCTGACCACGGAATTGAAGAATTCTATGCCGAGGATTATACAGGAGCGGAAGTTAAGGCTATCTTTAACAAGGTATATGGCGGTACTGGATTGACGAAGGAGGAAATTCTGAAATTCAAGTCGGCCATGCTGGTTGTGTTCGGCGAAATGGATTGGGAGAAAGGTTGGACACAACAGTTCCATTATGGTGCTATTCGCAACAACAATAGTAAGATGTTCAAACTGTTAGGTCCTGATACCGGTTTTGATTCCATTGGCGAATTTACTACAGCAAAAGCTATGGCTAAATTTCTCGACCGCTTAAACTCCAATGGTAAGCTGACCAAGACTATTCTTTATAATTTGAATCCATGCGCCAACGAAGTCATTGCTACTATGCTGGGTAACTTCCAGGATGGTACGGTTGCCGGTAAGATTCAATTCGGTTCCGGTTGGTGGTTCCTTGACCAGAAGGATGGTATGGAAAAGCAGATGAATGCCCTTTCTGTACTGGGCTTATTGAGCCGATTTGTTGGTATGCTGACCGATTCCCGTTCCTTCCTCTCCTATCCGCGCCATGAATATTTCCGCCGTACATTGTGTAATCTTGTAGGCCGTGATGTAGAAAATGGTGAAATTCCTATTTCCGAGATGGAACGCGTAAACCAGATGATTGAAGATATCAGCTATTATAACGCTAAGAATTTCTTCCAATTCTAAAAAGCAATAGTAAGCTATAAGTTATGCAGTTTCACCCATAACTTATAGCTTATCTAATATTCCTTTGATACTATCCAATCGTATAAAAATTGGGATGTCGTATTTCCCCTTCATGTTGCTCGTATGCCCAAGTCACGTGGTATGGTACATGGGCAGCGTATCCCCCAAGTTCCAATACCGGAAGTATGTCTGATTTTACAGAAATTACCTATCATCAGGAGTTTTTCAGGCGGACAGCCAATGTATCAATCAGCCTCTGGTAATCATCGATTTTCTTGTCACTCATAATTTCGATATGATGGAAATATTCTCGCAGTCCGGAAGCTTCTATTTTTCTTTTCTGGTCGAACAAGTCCCCCTTAGTGGCCAACACCAATTTATATTTCCCATGAAGTGACGATATGGTCTCCTTCACGCCTTCCAGTAGTGTAACCGGTTTCTGCAGAAGCTCTTGTCCCCATCCTATTACTTCATCTATAAGATGCATATTCCCGTTTCCGTCTGTCACTTTGCAGATGGTTTCAGTCATACTGAGCATTATGCTCTTCAGCCCATAGCCATACATATGCAGATTCTTCATTTCTGTTTCAAAAAACCTTTGTGATATGGATGAAGCAGGCAGATATTGCCTTAAAAGGTTACAGAATTTGTGCTCGAACTCCTGAATATAAAGTTCGCTTTCCCACAGTGTGTCATCAGCGTCAAAAGCTATAAATTCGATTTTATCTTTCATGAATGGTCGTTTTATAAAAGCGTCCAAAGATACGGAGTATTCTATATAAATGAAAAGATAAATAGTGATAAATGGGAAGTTAATATCTTGTCTGCAACTTATTAATATTGTGTTTGCAGAAAATTAATATCTTGCAAACACAATATTAATTTCCTATTTTGCACTTATTTTTTCATTTAATACATAAATTTTAATCGCACAAAAGGATGATGACATCACCCCAACCCGCTTCCAAAGGCTTCAGCAGAGCTTTTTGGGTAAGCAGTACAGTAGAACTGTTCGAACGCATGGCATATTATGCTGTATTTATTGTTCTTACCATTTATCTTTCCAATATTTTAGGTTTCAATGATTTTGAGTCAAGCATGATTTCCGGTCTGTTTTCGGGAGGGCTCTATTTGTTGCCTATCTTTACGGGCGCATATGCCGATAAGATAGGTTTCCGAAAGTCGATGATTATTGCTTTCTCACTGCTTTCCATCGGGTATTTGGGCTTGGGATTGCTTCCCACCCTACTGGAAGCAGCCGGTCTGGTGGAGTATGGCGAGACAACCCGTTTTTCAGGATTGCCGGATAGTAATGACCGCTGGATGATTGTCCCCGTATTGTTTGTTATCATGGTAGGAGGTTCGTTCATCAAGTCTATCATATCGGGATCGGTGGCTAAGGAAACAACAGAGGCTACCCGTGCTCGCGGCTATTCCATCTTCTATATGATGGTGAATATAGGAGCTTTTACCGGAAAAACGGTGGTCGACCCTCTACGGAATGTTATCGGTGAGCAAGCTTATATTTATATCAATTACTTCTCGGCTACCATGACGGTGCTGGCATTATTGGCTGTCATCTTATTGTATAAATCGGCACATACAGCAGGTGAAGGGAAAAGCATGCGTGAAATTGGGCAAGGTTTTCTGCGTATTATCACTAATTGGCGTTTGTTGATTCTTATCCTCATCGTAACCGGCTTTTGGATGGTGCAGCAACAGCTCTATGCAACTATGCCCAAATATGTCATCCGTATGGCGGGTGAAACAGCCAAACCGGGGTGGATAGCCAATGTAAACCCGTTTGTAGTGGTTTGCTGCGTAAGTTTTATCACCCGGTGGATGGCAAAGCGCACAGCTATTACTTCTATGAATATAGGCATGTTTCTTATTCCGGTATCGGCATTGCTGATGGCATGCGGTAATTTGCTGGGCAACGATATTATTTCCGGCATGAGCAATATTACTTTGATGATGGTGTTTGGTATTGTTGTGCAAGCTTTGGCAGAATGTTTTATCTCACCGCGTTATCTGGAATACTTCTCTTTGCAGGCCCCCAAGGGCGAAGAAGGTATGTACCTCGGTTTCAGTCATCTTCATTCATTCCTCTCTTCTATTTTCGGATTCGGTATTGCGGGGGTGCTTCTGACAAAATATTGTCCTGATCCAGTCTTGTTTGAAACCCGCGAAGCGTGGGAAGCAGCTAGTGTCAATGCACATTATATCTGGTATTATTTCGCTGTTATAGGATTGGTTGCGGCAATAGCATTATTCGTTTTTGCCAAAACTACCGAATTCATCGACAAAAAGAAGAAGGCATAAGGTTTATATATTGCATACTTTTTGTATATTTGCCGTCACTTTTTTTTAAAAGCGACGGCTTTTTTGTAATTAAGGAGATTAGGATGAAAGTAAAATTTATAAGCTTGCCAGTGGAAGCAGCGGTAACTGTTATTATATAGGCACAGAAAATATGGAATACTCATCGACGCCGGCATTGCAGTACGGACGATAAAAAAGGACTGAAAGAAGCAGGTATCAGCATGGAAATGATACGTGCGGTATTTGTTACGCACGACCATGCAGATCATATTAAAGCGGTAGGTGGATTGGGTGAGAAACAGAATATTCCTATTTATACAACTGCCCGGATTCATGAGGGTATCAACCGGAGCTATTGCATGACAGAAAAGTTATATTCGTCTGTCCGTTACCTGGAAAAGCAGCAACCCATGCAGTTGGAAGATTTTCATATCGAATCTTTCGAGGTACCTATGATGGCACGGACAATGTGGGCTATTGCATTGAGATAGACGGAAAAGTGTTTGCCTTTCTTACAGACCTTGGTGAAATTACTCCTACGGCCGCAGAATATATCAGAAAGGCCAATTATCTGATATTGGAAGCCAACTACGATGAGGAAATGTTACGCATGGGTACCTACCCCCAATACCTGAAAGAACGGATTACCAGCCGCACCGGACACATGAGTAATATTGCTACTGCTGAATTTCTTTCGGAAAATATGACGGAACATTTACAGTATATTTGGCTTTGTCATTTGAGCAAGGACAACAATCATCCTGAATTGGCATATAAAACAGTGGAATGGAAATTAAGGGAAAAAGGAATTATCGTAGGAAAGGATGTACAGTTGTGTGCTTTGAAGCGTACTACTCCTTCTGATTTATACGAGTTTGAATAAAAAATCCCATTTCATCGCAAAAAATACACCGTTTTGTTTGCACGAATAAAATAAAAGGACTACTTTTGCACCCGCAAACAAGAAATAAGGAATGCACTCTTAGCTCAGTTGGTAGAGCAACTGACTCTTAATCAGTGGGTCCAGGGTTCGAATCCCTGAGGGTGTACTTAAAAAGGAACAACTACTGTTGTTCCTTTTTTAATTTGTCTTAACAAGAACATGCTTTGATGGGTATAAGCTCCTCATACGGAATCACTAGTAAATCTATATGGGGATGATACATTATTTTTTCGTCACATTCGAAAATATATGTCAGAAATGAAAGTAGGAAGAAAACTTTTATTTCCTCCTACTCGTATATCTATATTTTGTATATTTGTACACACATCAATGATTTTAAACTAAAAGAAAAACAATATGGATAAAGATTCAAAGCAAGTAGTAGTTCTTCTGACACATCCCAATATAAAAGAGTCGCGAGCTAACAAGGCATTGATGGATGCTATTAGTGACATGGGAGAGGTAGCCATATACAATTTATATGAGATGCGTATGGAAGATGCTTTTAATGCAGAGATATGGAGCACTATCATATCGCATGCATCTGCGCTTGTATTTCAGTTTCCGTTCTATTGGATGTCGGCTCCTTCTTTATTGAAGAGATGGTTGGATGAAGTATTTACTTATCTGGCAAAAACTCCTGCTGTGGCTGGTAAGACATTGATGGTGGTCACTACTGCCGGCTCTGAACATGATGCTTATAGAAGCGGAGGAAGAAATCGTTTTACGGTGGATGAGTTGTTAAGACCTTATCAAGCAAGTGCTGTACATGCTGGAATGATATGGCAAACTCCTCTTGTAGTCTATGGAATGGGGACTTCGGAAGCTAGTAAAAATATAGCAGAAGGGATAAATTGCTATAAGCAAAGAATTGAAGCATTGGTGAAGAAAGACATTTTCAGTGATAATTGGTAATAGTAGGACCATATCGAAATGGAACATTCTTTTTCATTTTTGAATGTTTGTTTTTCTCTTTATCTTTTTCTAAAATACTGATTTTAAGCAATAAATAAAATATTGTATGAATTGGCATATTTCTTGTGTTAACTCATACATGAAACTTTATATTATATCAAACAGATTACCCGTTAAGGTTACCAAAGAGGATGAAACGTTAGTGTTTTCACGAAGTGAAGGTGGACTGGCTACCGGTTTGGACTCACTTCAGATTTCCTACGAAAAACATTGGATTGGATGGCCTGGAATATGCGTTGACAACGAAGAAGTAAAGAGGAAATCACTTCTAGATTGGAAGGAATAAATTTCCACCCAGTATTCTTGTCCGAAATACAGATAAAGAATTATTATGAAGGCTATAGTAATAGTACTATCTGGCCATTATGTCACTACTTTTTTGTTTATACGCTGTATCGGAACTCTTTCTGGCAATCGTATCAGGAAGTGAACCAGTTGTTCTGCGATGCCATTTGCCGCGTGATACGTCCAGGTGACAAGGTGTGGATTCAAGACTATCAGCTAATGCTGCTTCCCGGAATGCTTCGGAAGGTTTACCCGGATTTGAATATCGGATATTTCCATCATATCCCTTTCCCTTCCTATGAACTTTTCCGGATATTACCGGAGCGTGCAGAAATCCTGAAAGGATTATTGGGTGCTGACTTTATAGCTTTCCATACTCATGACTATATGCGGCATTTTATCAGTGCTGTCGAACGGGTATTGCGTATTGACTTAAACTGGACGAAGCACAACTCGGGAATAGAGTAGTTAGGACCGATGCTCTTCCTATGGGAATCAACTACGGACTGTATCACAATGCTTCTTCCAGACCGGAAGTACGGCGGGCGATAGACCGTACACGGAAATTTTTCGGGAATCATAAGTTGATTCTTTCTGTAGACCGCTTGGATTATAGCAAAGGCATTCTGCACCGTTTATGGGGATTTGCTGCTTTTTTAGAATGTCATCCTGAATATTGTGGAAAAGTTACATTGGCAATGGTCATTGTTCCATCACGTGACCATGTAGATAGTTATGCTGAGCTAAAAACCAAGATTGACGAAGAAATAGGTTCTATAAACGGACAGTATTCTACGATGGACTGGACTCCGGTTTGCTATTTCTATCACGGTTTTTCATTTGAAGAACTGGTGGCAATGTACTATATAGCTGATGTAGCTTGGTAACTCCACTTCGTGATGGCATGAATTTGGTTGCCAAGGAATATGTAGCCTCGAAAAATAATAATCCGGGTGTTTTGATTTTGAGTGAAATGGCAGGTGCAGCTATTGAGATGACGGATGCATTGTTGATTAACCCCAATGACACTGAGGAGATAAAGCAGGCCATTTGTCGGGCTTTGGAGATGCCCGAACAGGAACAACTGAAACGCTTGCAACACATGCAGAAAATTATTTCCGTACAAACGGTTAATAAGTGGGCGGCAGACTTTGTAAGTGAATGGAGCGATACGTGCCGTAAGAATGAACAGCTTCGTAAGAAAAGGATATCCGCCGGTATTATTGGTGCCATCAAAATGAAATATAACCAGGCTAAGCAACGGCTTATCTTGCTGGATTATGACGGAACGTTGGCGTCGCTCAAGACACGACCGGAAAATGCTAAGCCCACCCCTGAACTCATTACCACATTGCAGAAGCTGGTTTCCGACCCGGCCAACCATGTTGTTGTGAATAGTGGTCGCGACCATTTTACTTTAGAAAAATGGTTGGGAAATTTACCTATTGCAATGGCTGCGGAACATGGTGCTTTCTATAAGGAAAATGGCATCTGGCACAAAAACATAAACAAAGCGGAATGGAGTTCCGGATTGGTGTCCATCTTGAAGCTTTTTGTCGAAAAGACGCCTCGTTCCCACCTTGAAGTCAAGGAAACGGCTTTGGCATGGCATTACCGGGAAAGTGATGCATGGTTAGGAGCTTTGCGGGCACAGCAACTTATCAATGTGCTGGTTAACATCTGTATACAGCAAAAGCTGCAAATCATACAAGGAGATAAAGTGGTGGAGATTAAGTCTCCCGATTATAATAAAGGTTCCGAAGTGAGACGCCAGTTGGAAAAGAAACATTATGACTTTATCATAGCTATGGGAGATGATACTACGGATGAAGATATGTTCAAAGCTTTGCCGGTGAATGCAGTGACAATCAAGGTGGGATATGTGTCGGAGGCAGCAAGCTATAATATGCCATCACAAACGGAAGTCCTGCCTTTTCTTCAAATTCTGGCGAACAAGAAAGACATGAAACAACCCATTGGCGAGAATGTCAAAACAAGCTTGAAAGGGGTATTCGATTTTTTCAGAGACTTGTTAAAAACAAAATAGTAAAAATGAGTAATTTAAATTATGGGGTAGTAGGCAATTGTCGGACTGCCGCACTTATATCCGAAAAAGGCAGCATAGACTGGTTGTGTTTTCCCGATTTTGATTCTCCGTCTATCTTTGCATCACTACTTGATCGGGAAAGAGGAGGAAGTTTTGGATTTGACGTTACAGAAGACTATCATATCTCACAATCTTACGTTCCTCACACTAACATATTGTCTACTTCTTTTTCTTCGAAAGAGGGAGAATTTGTCGTACTTGATTACATGCCTTATTACCGTTCCTGCGAAAATGCCCATTATCTTCCGGCAGAATTGTATCGATATGTGAGGTGGATAAAAGGTAAGCCCCGTTTCAAAGTAAACTATGTCCCTGCTCCCAATTATGCGCAAGGTAAAGTGATTCATAATGTCACTTCTGAATTTATAGAAAGCTATTGTTCTTCTGATAATAAAGATAGACAATATTTGTATTCTTCCTTCCTTTGCAGAACATCGAACAGAAAAAAGAAATTATATTGGAAAAAGATGAGTTCTTTCTTTTGTCATACAATGAAAAGGTCATTCCGGTGGACATTGAACGGGAAAAATTGAATATTGCCGTACTTTGGTTTATTGGCTTAATTGGACCAACCGTACTAAGAAATATTCTCTCTATAATGATGTGATAGAAAGAAGCATGCTGGTTTTGAAACTGATGTCTTACTATAACGGAGCCGTACTGGCCGCCCTTACTACCAGTTTGCCCGAATCCGTCGGCGAAGTACGTAATTGGGATTATCGGTTCTGTTGGTTGAGGGATGCTCCATGTCTATCGAAACTTTGTTCCAGATAGGCCATATAGGAGCAGCAAGACGTTTTATGAAGTTCATACAGTCCACTTTCGTATCCAAGCACGAATCCTATCAGATAATGTACGGCATTCGGGGAGAAAGGCAGCTGACCGAGATTATTCTGGAGCATTTGTCCGGATATAAGAATTCCAAACCAGTACGGATAGGTAATGATGCTTACCATCAAAAGCAGAATGACTCGTTCGGTTATCTGATGGATTTGATTTACCAGTACTATCGGCTGATGCCCGGTACATTAGACGAAATAGAGGATATGTGGGAAATGGTAAAGAGCATTCTTTCCACGGTAATGGAAGATTGGAAGAAACCAGATAAGGGGATATGGGAAATCAGAGGAGAAAGCCGCCATTTTGTTTCATCCAAAGTGATGTGTTGGGTGGCTTTGGACCGTGGTGCAAAGATAGCTTCCATGCTCAATAAATACGGTTATAGTGAACGTTGGCAAAAGGAAGCTGACAAGGTATGGCAGGATGTAATGACATATGGATGGAAGGAAGAACTTCAAAGTTTCTCGCAGACTTATGATAATATGGCAATGGATTCCTCTTTGCTGTTGATGGACCTTACGGTTTTATTGCAGCAGACGATATCCGATACCATAAGACAGTGAAGGCTGTGAAAAAAGCTCTTTTGCATAAGGGATTGATGTACCGGTATAACAGCGAAGATGATTTCGGGCTTCCTTCCTCGGCTTTTACCATTTGCACTTTTTGGCTGATACGTGCGCTTTTTGTTATCGGAGAAAAGGAAGAAGCCGTTGTTTGTTTGATGATGTTCTGACATATTCCAATCATTTGGGATTATTCAGTGAGGATATTGATTTTAATACGAAGGAACAACTGGGGAATTTTCCACAAGCTTATTCGCATTTGGCATTAGTCAATACGGCTATTCTGTTTGCAGAAGAAAATAAGAGATTGGCTTTTATCCGGCCGTAACGAGGAGGGGAACTTAATTAATACTGCAAATGGGAGCATTTTGTATTTGTCCTTCTTTCTTTCGTTTTTAATTCCATTGAATGATGATACCTTTCTTTTTTTATGTATTTTTGCATAAATAAAATTTCACTATTTCGGCAGTTGTTTTGTACTCATATCGCTGATATAGTTTAGGAACTCAAAATAAAGGATTATCATGTTACGGAAGATTAGACTGACTTTTGCAATGATTTGCTTTGTACTCATCACCTTGTTGTTCCTTGATTTTACGGGAACGTTGCATGGGTGGTTCGGCTGGTTGGCCAAAATCCAGTTTTTGCCGGCTGTATTGGCGCTAAATGTGGGAGTGATATTGTTTCTTGTAATTCTCACTTTGGTATGCGGGCGTATCTATTGTTCTGTGATTTGCCCCTTAGGGGTATTTCAGGATATACTGGCATGGCTGGGCCGGCAACCTAAAAAACGCAGGAAGCTTCCTTACTCTTATTCTCCGGCCTTATCTTGGCTGCGCTATGGCGTATTGGGTGTGTTTATCATTGCTTTGATTGCCGGAATTGGTTCATTGGCTGCTCTACTTGCACCCTATAGTGCATACGGACGTATTGCCAATAATCTTTTTCAACCTATATGGCAATGGGGCAACAATCTGCTTGCTTATCTGGCTGAACGGGCAGACAGTTATGCCTTTTATGAAACGGATGTATGGTTGAAGAGCCTGCCGACTTTTATTATTGCTGCCGCTACTTTGGCTGTGCTTGTTGTTCTGGCCGGACGCAACGGACGAACCTATTGTAATACGATTTGCCCGGTAGGAACGGTCTTGGGCTTCCTTTCACGTTATTCGCTTTTCCGCATCACAATAGATTCGGAAAGTGCAACCAATGCAGTCTTTGTTCACGCAACTGCAAGGCAGCCTGCATCAACTTTAAGGAGCATCAGATTGATGCAAGCCGGTGTGTGGTTTGCATGAACTGCATTGAGAAGTGCAAGCATGGAGCCATTTCCTACAAGTATCATCCTTTCGGTAAACCTGCTGCGGGCAAGGCAGATTCGGAACAGATAAACGAAACCCGCCGCAGTTTTTTCACAGCAACGGCTCTGGTTGCAGCCACTTCTGTTTTAAAAGCGCAGGAAAAGAAAGTAGACGGAGGACTGGCAGCCATTGAAGATAAGAAGATTCCTGAGCGAAGCACTCCCCTCACTCCTCCCGGCTCATTGAGTGCCCGCAATATGGCGCAACACTGCACGGCCTGCCAGCTCTGTGTGTCGGCATGTCCCAATCAGGTTCTTCGTCCTTCTGCAGACTTAAGGAAATTGATGCAACCGGAAATGTCATACGAACGCGGCTATTGTAGACCGGAATGTACAAAATGTTCGGAGGTATGTCCTGCAGGGGCTATCCGTCCGATAACCAAAGCTGATAAATCATCCGTTCAGATAGGGCATGCCGTGTGGGTAAAGAAAAATTGCATACCACTGACGATGGTGTGCAGTGTGGCAACTGTGCACGCCATTGTCCGACGGGAGCCATACAAATGGTGCCGAGTATACCTGAAGACAAGGATTCTCCAAAGATTCCGGTAATCAATGTGGAGCGTTGTATCGGCTGCGGGGCATGTGAGAATCTTTGTCCGGCCCGTCCGTTCAGTGCCATCTATGTGGAAGGACATGAAAGACATCGAATTATATAACAAAGTAGAATTTCTATAAGTATGGAAGAACATCATAAAAACAATATGAACCGTCGTGATTTCTTGAAGATAGTGGGAATTACAACCGCCACATCTACTGCTGCCCTCTATGGATGTGGTTCTAAGGAAGGAAGCAGTGAAGGCAGTAAAGTATTGGGCCCCATTCCGACGGATAAAATGACCTATCGTAGTTTTCCTGGTTTGGGGAGTGACAAAGTTTCTATTTTAGGATATGGCTGTATGCGCTGGCCTACCGTTCCTGCTCCGGATGGAAAAGGGGAAATGATAGACCAGGATGCTGTAAACGAACTGGTGGATTATGCCATTGCCCATGGCGTGAATTATTTCGATACGTCTCCGATGTATGTACAAGGATGGAGTGAGAAGTCTACGGGAATAGCTCTGAAACGCCATCCACGCGAATCGTTCTATCTTGCCACCAAACTATCCAATTTTCATCCTGATACCTGGACTCGCGAGGGTTCCATCGCCATGTACCGTAAGTCGTTCGAGGATATGCAGGTGGACTATATAGACTACTATCTGCTACACATGATTGGTGGTGGTGGCATGGAGCAATTCCGCAAACGCTACATAGACAACGGTATGATTGATTTTCTTGTCAAGGAGCGTGAAGCAGGACGCATCCGCCGTTTGGGATGGTCGTTCCACGGAGATATCGAAGTCTATGACTATGCCTTGCAGATGCATGACCGTGGTGAAGTTCATTGGGACTTTGTACAAATACAGTTGAATTATGTGGACTGGAAACATGCTTCGGGCAGCAACTTCAAGCAGAGTATCTGTATGACGAGCTGGCCAAGCGTAAGATCCCTGCTGTCATTATGGAGCCTCTGCTGGGTGGGCGGCTCTCCAATGTCCCCGACCATATTGTGGCACGGCTGAAGCAGCGCGAACCCGAACGCAGTGTGGCGTCTTGGGCATTCCGTTATGCCGGTTCTCCCCAGGATGTACTGACAGTGCTGAGCGGCATGACTTATATGGAACATTTGCAGGATAACATCCGTACTTACTCTCCATTGGTACCACTCACAGAAGAGGAAACTCAGTATCTGTATGATACGGCAGATTTGATGATGGAGTACCCCACCATACCTTGCAACGACTGCAAGTACTGCATGCCTTGCCCGTATGGAATTGACATTCCTGCCATCTTGATACATTACAATAAATGTGTCAATGAAGGAAATGTGCCGGAAAGCAGCCAGGATGAGAATTATCGGAAAGCACGCCGTGCTTTTCTCGTAGGATATGACCGAAGTGTACCCAAACTGAGGCAGGCCGACCATTGTACCGGGTGCAACCAGTGTTCTCCGCATTGCCCGCAAACGATTGATATTCCCAAAGAACTGCATCGTATTGACAAATTTGTAGAACAGTTGAAACAAGAGACTTTATAAAATGGAGAGTATCATTGACATACTGCACAAGAGGATACTCTTGTGTTATGAAGAACCGGGAGGAAGTCCGTACTTTCACCCAACGGGGAGTAGCGGATTTGTATGATTTGTACCAGGCAGATTCTGCATTTATGAAGGGGGCTGCCATTGCCGATAAGGTTATAGGGAAAGGTGCCGCTGCTTTGATGGTACTGGGAGCTTTAAAACGGTCTATGCCGATATAATCAGCACTCCTGCGCTGGCATTGCTGTGCGAAGCAGGAATTGAAACGACTTTTGCCCAAGAGGTTCCCCATATCATTAACCGTGACAAGACCGGCTGGTGCCCGTTGGAGACGGCTTGCATGGAGCTGAATACGGTAGAGGAGATGTATCCGGTGATTCAGAATTTTATATCAAGAATCAGGCAAAATAGCAACAGCCTGCTCTCTTTCCCTGATTACCTGATGCCTTTCTCTTCCAGCATCTTGAAGTCTTCCTTGAGCATACCGACATCATCCAGTGTGCGGGCTTCATTGTGGTCGTTCAGATAGACTCTGGGTCTTTCGATAAACAGAGCGCTGGTGACAGATAAAGAGTCATTCCGGTATGGGGTCTCCACTCCACCTATTTCCAGCATTGTCTGGAAGAATGAGGCACTGGAAGATACATTCTTCTGCCTATTGGCTTGTGCGGCCTCCAATAACGATGGGTATCTCTGCCGGTAGTTTTCGGACATCCAAATAAAGAATGGCACATGTATCTGATAATAGGAAGGTACCGGTGAAGCATGCAGAAAGAGATGCCGGTTGTCATCGAAAATATCTTCTCCATGGTCTGAAGTGTATATCAGGGCAGAATTGACATGTTGTTCTTGAAGCATATCTATCAGACGAACCAGAAAATTATCCGTGTAGCGGATAGAATTGTCATAGGCATTAATCAGGTTGTCTTTGTATTTCACTTCCGCATCAACGGGCATGTCCGGCAGGAAGAAAGCCTGCTCTGCCGGATAGCGCTCTTTATAATTGAAATGAGAACCGTAAGTGTGGAGAACTATAAATTGCCTGGAACTCCTTTGCCCAGTTCTTTTGCTACCAGTTTCAACAGTTCGTTATCAGAGGGGTTGTAATTGGAATCCCCCACATCTTCTTTAATGAAATCATACGTGTCGGCTTCTTTGCCGAAGAAGTCTATAAATGAGTGGTTATAGCGCTGGTTCGAGAAAAAGGCGGTCTGGTAACCGGCTTCCTTGAATGCTGTGATAATCCCTTTTTGATAATAGATGGAATCAAAACTGGAAGCACTGACCGGTGACAGCAACATCGGAACACTCTTGTGGGTAGTGTTTGATTCTGTCAGCACATGGCTGAAAGCTGTCAGTCCGCCAATGCCCGACAGTCCCGGGTTAGTCTCCCGTTCGTAGCCGTACAAAGCCCAGTTGCATGCCCGTGAGGTTTCTCCCACCACCATTACATATACTTCCCTTTCATCAGCCTGATGAGTACTTCTAGCATGAAAGGTAAAATCTTTAGAGGTCTTGTGATAATTCCGCGTCTGGGCCGTCCGTTGAAAAGCAAGTGCTATGTTGTAGCATACGTTGGCAGGATACAGTTCGGATTTCGGCTCATACCGGTTATCTGTCAAATAAGCAGTGCCTAAGGATAATATTCCGGCAGACAACACATACAGAGTGCGACGGCGAGCTTGCCGGATGAATGCTTCGGACAGTCTGCGTTTGTGTACAATGGATATGGTTGCCAGAATTAATGCAGGTATATAGAGCACTACCACAATAACGATGGCAGGTATCAGATTGTCCAGCAGTTCCAGCGCCTCGCTCGAATTGGTTGTCACCAGATTCAGAAACATATCCACTGCGATAATGGACTGACCGAAAAGATACAGCAATACAAGCTGGAAGGCTCCGAAGAAGATGAACGGAAATAGCAGCCAGAATGTCCTGCCACAGTTTCTCGACCAAGCCATTACAGCATAATATATAGAAAGGGGTAGCAGGATATTACATATCTTTGCCGTCCATGATATGGGTTCTGTAAAGCATAGCACTACATTGGGCACTATCAGAATGACCAGAAACAGATAGAACAAATGTTCCTGATTGTCGAACCATTTTTTTATGTCTCTAAAAAGCTTCATTGATATTGAATATAAATCCGGTCTGGTGTTTGCCAAAACCTAAATCCAAACGTACGTTTACTCTCTTTTTGAACTCCCAGCGGTAGCCGAAACCATAATTAGGAAGAATATGCCTGGCCTCCAATTCCGAGAAATTCGGGAATATGGTTCCCGCCCCTACCCATACGGAAACTCCATTTCGCTTCCATACATGTTGGCGTAGTTCCAGCTGGGCATCCATTGCACACTTGTCACGGTAGCGCCCCTCATAATAGCCACGCATAGAATAGGAACTTCCCAATGTTGCCATCAGTCCCCAGGGCGGATTTCCGTAGTTCAGCAGAGTATGGAACTGGCCTGCCAACACCCCACCCTTCCACACGGACTGGTAATAGCTGGTCGTCAGTTCCGTATTGCTGAATGCATATTTATTTCCCAAAAAGGCCGGACTGAAGCGCTGGTCTATCCGTAGGTAATATCCTTTATAGGCATTTGTCAGAAAATCGCGTGAATCATACAACAAGGAAAACCCCAAGCTCACGTTGGTGCTACGCGCTTTCATTCCTTTCCATAATTCCGGTTTTTCAAAGTCATGTCCATACACGTAATCAAATGCTGTCATCGGACCGATATAAAAGTTACGTGCCATCCGGAACATGAAGTCCACCTTAACCTGCGCCTGAAAGCGATCGTATTCACTCTCATTGTCATCATTGGCTCCATTGTCATATCCTTGTCCCCAGTAAAGGCTTGGGAAAGAATAGAAATACAGATTGTAGTTCAACCGGTATTTGTCTTGGGGAAACAGATGGTTTCCACGTACTCCCAGCAAATAGAATCCCACTGTGGAGACATCCCCATACAGAGAGACATTGGACGGAGGGAGAATACTATCGTTCCGGTCGGTACGGTAGAGTCCTGCCGCCACCAGTCCGATTCCAAATTTGGTGTCACTGGAATAATGAGGCCCGCCTATAATGCTGAAATCAAATTTCTTGTTTTTCTTTTCTTTGTTGGCATCGTTGAAGTAATTCAAAATTTTTCCGAAAAACTGCGTTTCTTGGGAAGCGAGTCTATCGGATACGTAGAAATTGAGTCCACAGAGTTTTTTGCTTCTGCAAGGTGTGTTTGTGCATGAACAGCCGTTTCTGTAATCAGCATCAATATTGGTAATATCCATTTTGTCAATTTAGTGTCCATTTACTTGTAGAAAACTTCCGTGGCAAAGTTAGTTTTTATGTTCTTCATTACAACAATGTTACTGTTCTTTTTGTTTCCAATTTTTCTCTTTTAATGTTCATTTCTACATTGCATGTGGGGTTCACTCTTTTTAACTACATCATTTATAGAACTTTCCTCGATTTATACTGTTATTTTAATATTACAAAGAACAACATGATATTGAATTATGAAAACAGCAATGGACATTCCCGATAAAGAGGGACAGAAACGACTGGTAATCGTAGGCGGCGGCTTTGGCGGATTAAAGCTGGCACGAAAATTGAAAAGCAACAAGTTTCAGATAATTTTACTGGATAAGAATAACCATCACATCTTCCAACCGTTACTCTATCAAGTGGCCACAGCAGGTATTGAACCGAGTGCCATATCATTCCCATACCGAAAAATCTTCAAAAAAAGAGAGCATTTCCATATACGTATTTGTGAAGCACAGCAAGTCTTCCCGGAACACAATCTGCTGGAGACTTCCATCGGCACGCTGGCATACGACTATTTGGTCATTGCCACCGGCTGCAACACAAATTATTTTGGAAACGACGGGCTGGAAAAACAGACCATGGCACTAAAGAATACTTCGGAAGCCTTGTTCAACCGAAACCAGATATTGGATAGTTTTGAACAAGCCCAGAACACCGGTAATAAAGAAGAGCGCAGGCGTCTGATGACCTTTGCCATTGTAGGCGGTGGAGCTACGGGAATAGAGTTGGCTGGTGCTTTGGCCGAGATGAGGAAGTTTGTCCTTCCTCAAGACTATCCGGACTTGAATATCAATGAGATGCGTATCATCTTGTTGGATGGCTCTTCCCGGCTCTTGTCTGCTTTTTCAGAAGAGTCTTCCAAAGAAGTGGCCGATTATCTGAAGAAGCGTGATGTGGAAATCAAATTGAACCAACGGGTGATGGGATACGAGAATTATCAATTGGCATTGAATGACGGGACTGCCATCGATACCAAAAATGTATTCTGGGTGGCCGGTGTCAAGGCAAACAGCCTTCAAGGATTGCCTGCCGATGCCTATGGACCGGGAAACCGCTTGAAGGTGGACACTTATAACCGTCTTTCTCAATATCCCAATATTTTCGCTATCGGGGATACGGCCCTTATGATTTCTGAGGAGTATCCCAAAGGACACCCGCAAGTGGTGCAACCAGCCATCCAGCAGGCCCGCAACTTGATAAGGAACTTGCAGCGTGCAGAAACAGGCCTGCCGTTGCAGCCGTTTATATATCAAAACAAAGGCTCCATGGCGACCATTGGCCGCAATCATGCCGTAGTCGAGCTTAAGAAACTGCGTTTTGGCGGTTTTCCGGCATGGGCTGTGTGGCTATTCATCCATTTGATGAGTATTGTGGGTGTAAAGAACCGTCTTTTCATCTTCGTAGACTGGATGTGGAGTTACTTTACCTATGACCCGTCTTTACGGATTATCATCAAACCTTGAAGCGGGAGTAAACTTTTATTGAGTAATATTTGTTATAGTTCATATACGAACTTAAAAACGAATGAATATGTTAAAACGACTTTTATTTCCTGTCAAACCGGACGGAACGGCAACATCTGCTATACTATTGATTGCAAGAATTGTATTCGGTATATTATTAATGAACCACGGCATCCAGAAGTGGACTAACTTTCAAGAGCTGTCGGCTGTTTTCCCTGACCCGCTGGGTGTAGGCAGTCCGCTGTCTTTAGGACTGGCTATCTTTGGTGAATTGGCATGTTCCATGGCATTCATTATAGGTTTTCTCTATCGTTTGGCTATGATACCAATGGTGTTTACAATGGCTGTTGCCTTTTTTGTAATTCATGGCAATGACCCGTTTGCCACGAAAGAGTTGGCTTTTGTGTATCTGGTAGTGTTCATATTGATGTATATCATAGGTCCGGGCAAGTTTGCCGTTGACCGCTGGATAGGAAAAGCTCTTTTCCAAAAGGCTCGTAAATAGACACTTCCGTTTTACTGAAAACAGATTTTAAGCTCAAATAGGATGTATTTTCGTAAAAAATCCTATATTTGCGGATGCTTAAAATAACTCGATGAGCTATAAAGCTAATTAAACACAGTAAAATAAAAAAGAGTGATTATGAAAAAGTTCAATTTGAAGATGGCTGCGACCGTAATGATTTGCGGCTCGTTTCTTTTCAGTTCTTGTATCGGTTCTTTTGGACTGCATAGTAAACTGGTCAGCTGGAATCAAGGTATTGGTACCAAGTTTGTAAACGAACTGGTTTATCTGGCATTCAATATTATCCCGGTATATGGCGTTTGCTATCTGGCCGATGCATTGGTCATCAACTCCATCGAATTCTGGAGTGGTTCAAACCCTATGGCCAGCATTGGTGATGTAAAGAAAGTGAAAGGCGAAAACGGTGACTACCTGGTAGAGACACTTGAAAACGGCTATTCTATCACCAAAGAAGGTGAGACTGCTTCTATGGAACTCATTTACAACAAAGAGTTGAATACTTGGAATGTTGTTGCCGATGGTGTCAGCACAGAATTGCTGCAAATGAACAATGACGGCACTGCACAAATGACCCTTCCGAACGGTGAGGAAATGACAGTGACGCTGGATGCCCAAGGTGTGGCAGCAGCACGTCAAGCGACGATGATTGACAGCTATTACGCTTTTAATTAAAAGTTGAAAATGGAAAGGTGAAAGTTGAAAATGGCTGGGTGCATAGATGCCCAATAACCATTTTCACCTTTCCACTTCCCATTAGAACGGATATCCCACAGCAAAGTGGAAGGCAAAATCGCGGCTGAATTTAGGATGGATAATGGGATAACGGTCTTTTTTCTTCTCATACGCCGGATTGACGGCCTTCATACCCCCGTCGAAACGCAATACAAAGAAATCCAAGTCAAGACGCAATCCTAAACCATATGCCACGGCAATCTGTTTATAGAACTTGTCAAATTCAAACTGACCTCCCGGCTGGTCTTTATAATCCCGTATTGTCCAGATATTCCCGGCATCTACAAAGAGCTCCTCTGAATTTCCAGAACAACCGTGTGCGGTATTCAATGCTGGCATCCAGCTTGATGTCTCCCGACTGGTTCATGAAGTTATTATCGCCGGGGAAAGAACCGGGCCCCAAATCACGTACAGACCATCCGCGCACACTGTTGGCGCCGCCGGAGAAGTAGCGCTTCTCAAATGGAAGCATTGTTGCATTGCCGTATGGAATGGCGATACCGGCACCAAAATGAAATGCCAATGAATTGCGGTTGTCAATGACCAGATTCTTGGCAAAGTCAAAATCGCCTTTCAGGTATTGGGCAAAAGGAATGTTCAACAAAGTGTATTCCCCCGATGCATTCTTCTTCATTCCTCCGAGCTTTGCCACAGCATACAACAAGTTACCCGCCGATTCAAAATTGAGGCGGATGGTATAGGAATTTCCGATACCGGAGTTATTCATCAATGCTCTTCCGGCACTGTTGTAGATATAGCTATAGCCGGTGCGGACAATAAAGCGGTCTTCATAATTGTATTTGAGGATGTAGTTCTCGTCTTTCTCCAGATAATCCTCTTTGAATGTCTGGTCTATGCTGGGCATATACAGATAGTTGATGTCCAGCAAATCAATGCGATGCTGCGAACGCTGTTGTTGTACCCCCCATTTGTAGCTCCATCCGGCAGATGCTACAATGCGCGTGAATTCGGGTCTCATCTGGTAGTTATATTGCAATCCGAATTCTGTAGTAGCCCTTATCCTCCGCTTGAAATCGCTGGATACAAAGGGAAACATAAACCGTGGGAAGTTGATGGTTGCTTCCGCACCTAATTCTATGTAGTCTTGATTCAAGGAGCTCTGCAAACCGGACACAGCCTCGTATGCCCCACGTAGCTTGAACATGAATGTTTCGGAACCTTTGAACATGTTGCGGTGCTGAAAAGCCACCGAAGCGGCAGCTCCCAAATCGCCGGCAGAGTTTGTGCCTTCCACCTCAAAAGATACGGACTGATGCTTGCCTCTGGTCAGCATCACATAGGCGTTGAGCTTTGCACTGTCACTCTGTTGCACTTCAAAAAAACGGATATTGGTATATTTCAGGGCTTGCAGGCGTCCGTAGTTGGAGTAGGTACGCTGCACGTTCTGCTCGTTATAGAGAGTTCCCGGAGTGATGCGCAGATTGTTGGTCAACACTTTGGGACGCAGATAAAGCTTGTCTTTGTAGTAGATGGGGAATCCTTTGTAGTGCAATGAATCATTCACCTCAATGCTGTTCAAGGCAGATGCCTGCAACACATTATAGTCGGTAATGAAACTCACTTTATTGATAGTGTATTGCCGGTGATTCTGCGGTGTATCCTCGTTGTGCTGCCTGTATGGAGCCAAGTGCAACGTCAAATCTACCAGATAAGAATTACGGACAGTATCTGCGGTATAGGATATGTACTCTTTGTTGAACTTGTAATATCCATTCTGAAGCAGTTTGTTTGTGATACGCTGGCGTTCTGCATCCAGTACATTGACATCAAAATACATGCCTTCGGACAATAGGGTTACTGCGGAATCCTGCCGCATGTATTCCTTTATTTTACTGTCCCGGATATCATATTTCAAGGTACGCACTTTATAGGGCTTACCGGTCGTCACCTTATAGACCAACTTCATCTTTTTCTTCTTGACTTGGCGTACCGGTTCCACCAGGGCGCCATATAGCCCATATTCTGCACAGCCTTAGTGATTTCTTCCCTGGTCCGGTTGGTTTCCTCCTCACTGTATATGACCGGGGCATCCCCTAATTTCCTCAATGTACGGTTTATCCAGCGTGTAGAGTCCCGTCCGGACCAGTTGTAGACATACAACTGGGTCTTTATCAGGCTGAACCACTTCGCATTGGGATTCTGGCGGATGTACATGGAGAGATTGGATGGTTTTACTTCCTTATTATCAGTATGTATGCGCACTTCATCCAGCAAATACGAGCCATCCGGCACATATTTGGTAGAAGAACAGGAAGCCAACAAAAGTACGATAGTAGTAAGTATCGCGTAGCGGAAACCTTTATTCATACCGAGTCATTAATTGCGCATAAACAGCTACAAATATACTTGTATTTTTTTGTTCCCGAAATAAAAAACGCCGGAAGAGTGCAGAGTTTTTGATTATATTGAAATAATCACGTATTTTTGTCAAATGATAACATGTGTGTCCTATGGCATTAAGTAAAAATCGCATTAAATATATCCACTCGTTGGAGCAGAAAAAGAACCGGAAGGCCGACAAGGTATTTCTGGCAGAAGGACCTAAACTCGTAGGGGATTTGTTGGGACATTTTCCTTGTCAGTTCTTGCTGGCAACTTCAGAATGGCTTTCCCGGAACCGCCCTCTCTCCACCGTAACGGATGTCACGGAAGTATCGGAGGAGGAACTTTCGCGTGCCAGCCTGCTGAAAACTCCCCAACAAGTGCTGGCTGTGTTCCGGCAGCCGGATGAGGAGACGGATATTTCCGTCATCAGTCACTCCCTCTGTCTGGCTTTGGATGATGTGCAAGACCCCGGTAACCTGGGAACGATTGTCCGCCTTGCTGATTGGTTTGGGATAGAGCATATTTTCTGTTCGCCCAACACGGTGGATATCTATAATCCCAAAACTGTGCAGGCCACGATGGAGGTATCGCACGCGTCAGACTGCATTATACTCCCCTACCCGAGTTCATCCGCTCACTGAAGGATATTCCCGTTTACGGCACTTTCCTGGACGGAGAGAATATGTACGGACAACCGCTTTCGAAAAATGGGCTGATTGTGATGGGTAATGAAGGAAATGGCATCGGAAAAGAAGTGGAGGCACTCATCAACCGCAAACTATACATACCGAATTATCCCGCCAGCCGTGAGACCTCGGAGTCATTGAACGTGGCTATTGCCACAGCAGTAGTTTGCGCTGAGTTCCGGCGCCAGGCTGCATTGTAGTAAAATCAAAAGGAAAAAACAACCAGGGAATCAAATAAGGCAATTCTTCCTCGATAACCGGAGGGATTGCCGTCAGTATATTGCAGCACGTATCAAAATGAGGATAGTCTGTTTCCACCTCCGTAAGCAAAGCTATGACTCCCGGTAGCCATTCCGTATTCTCCACCTCTTCTGTCAATGGGAAGATACGTGATACACATTGTCCTTCACCTATCTCCACCACATATTGTTTCAGATAGCCATGCCCGGGAAGAAACAGAAAATGGGAAGCGTAGCGTTTCATGCTTTCGGACGGGGACGTATGGTTCTGGGAGTCGTGGTATTTTCCTGCTCCTGAATTTCCAGAGGTTTCAATTTCTCAGGTTTTCCGATACTGTCTTTGCGAAGGGAGTCTGTCGCCTGCTGAAGGCTGTCCTTTGGGGCAATGACCAAGCTGTCCGTGGCGTGATAGCGCATCAGTGAGATACGGTCTGCCAGCAAAGGCTGTGGAGTCTCCTGCTGCGGATAATAGATGAACCGCGTATTTCCTTGATTTCTCCTAAAGTATCGGCAAACAAGGTGAGCGTTTCCACACCTGTGTCTTGTACTTTCCGAATGGCACTGATGACACTGTCATTCTTTTCGTAAAGAACCTGCATCGCCATCAACGGAGCATGTATGCTGTCCGGTGCACCGTTGTGGAAACGGAAGCGCACGCTCCAGCGCAGCGTGTCACGGTCGTGGAAATTGGTGTCTGATGGCAACGTAAACGTTATCTTGTTGTCCAGGGGCATACCCGTCAACTGATAGATATGCTGCCATATCCACACGTCGATACTGTCTCCGGGAAGTGATTCTTTCGGCTTGTTGTCACGCAGGGCAATCAAATGGTTGATACCGTCTCTCTCGGCTTTCAACCGTACATTCACTTTCTCGTAGATTTTGGTAAGTACTTCCGGGTTACGGGCAAACCAGACCATAGAAGAGTCAAAATCGGCCTGAGTAATGCCATATTTCTTGAAAACCGATTCAATGTATAGCACCCGCTTATAACTTTCGTTATACGGCACTTCTTCACCCATAGCTTTGGCTATGTGATAATCATAAAGCACGTTTTCCATCTTGGCATCCGGAAGGACGGTTTCAGGTCTTTTCACCTTACAAGCCGTCAGACTGAACACCAGAAGGACTACGCTACACCATTGAATTCGATTTATTCCTTTCATGATTTCTTTATGGCAGCATGATAGGCATCATTGAAGTCCTTGCCGTAGAACAACAGCAAAGCAATGATACCGCAACTGATTGCTGCATCCGCAAAATTGAATATCGGGCTGAAGAAAATGAAATGTTCTCCACCGACAAACGGCATCCATGCGGGCCAGTTTGTATCAATGATGGGGAAATAGAACATATCCACCACCTTGCCATGGAACCACGGGCATATCCCCCTCCTTCAGGCATGAAGGAGGCTATCTGCGAATGGGTGCTTTCGTTGAACAGCACGCCATAGAACACACTGTCGACAATGTTTCCCAAGGCTCCCGTCAAGACCAAAGACACACAGATGATAAATCCGGTCTTCATGCCTTGCTTCACGAACTTGTACAGAAACCAGCCAATGACCGTGACTGCAGCAATGCGGAACAAGGTCAGGAACAGTTTGGCGAATATTTCCATACCGAAAGCCATACCACTATTCTCGGTAAAGTATATATAGAACCAATCCGTAATCCGGATACTCTCATGCCAGTACATGTGGGTCTTTATCCAAATCTTGATAATCTGGTCTATAACCAATACCGAAAATATGATAAGGCAGGCTATCCGGCCCTTCGTAAAGAATTTACCCATTTTTATTTCTTGCCGTTGTTTTTAGCTTCGATGCTCAAAGTGGCATGGGGCACTGCACGAAGCGCTCTGCCGGTATCAGTTTGCCGGTTTCGCGGCAAATGCCATATGTTTTGTTCTCAATGCGCACCAAAGCAGCCTGCAATCCTTGGATGAACTTCAACTGGCGTTGGGCCAGACGTGTGGTTTCTTCCTTGGATAAGGTGTTGGCACCTTCTTCCAGTACTTTGTACGTAGGAGATGTATCGTCGGTGTCATTACCGTCTGCACCCGTCAGGCTGGCCTTTAACAGTTCATAGTCACGTTGTGCCAACTCTAACTTCTCCATAATGATAGCGCGGAATTCTTCCAATTCAGCATCTGAGTATCTAGTCTTTTCTGCCATAACTTTTACGTGTTAATCAGGGTTAGTATTTAATTATTCTTTCACTACGCTCACGTACAGCGAGAAATCGTCGAAGTTCAGTTCTGTACCATTTTCTACGTTGTCTGCCAGCGTCAGTGAAGTTCCTAAAACTTGGTTGCGAATATAGTCATTATATTCATTTACCGCATCATCTGTTTGAGGATTTTTTGATAATGTAATCTTTATTTTATCTGTTATCTCAAAACCGCTCGACTTGCGGATATTCTGAATGCGGTTTACCAGCTCGCGTGCAATACCCTCACGGCACAGCTCTTCGGTAACGGTAACTTCCAGAGCCACGGTCAGTTTGCCCTCGTTGGCAACCAGCCATCCCGGAATATCCTCACTGAAGATTTCCACATCTGCCGTTTCAATCACGGCTTCTGCACCGTCCAGATTGAACGTATAAGAGCCTTTCTTCTCCAGCTCGGCAATGGCTTCCTGGGACATTTCTGCCACAGCAGCAGCCACGGCTTTCATCTGCTTACCGAATTTCGGTCCCAGCTTCTTGAAGTCGCATTTCACTTTCTTTACCAGTACACCGGCAGCACCGTCCACAAACTGGATTTCTTTTACATTCACCTCGTTCATGATAAGTGTTTTCACAGCCTCGATGTGTGCACGCTGTTCTTCATCCACTACCGGTATCATGATGCACTGAAGCGGTTGGCGGACTTTGATGTTCACCTTGCGGCGCAATGCCAATACCATGGAAGTGACGTCTTGTGCCATCTGCATGCGGACTTCCAATCCCTTGTCTATCATTTCCTCCTTATATTCGGGGAACTTGGCAAGGTGTACGGAAACCACATTGTCGCGTCCCGTAGCTGCAATCAGGTCGGAATAGAGCATATCAGCATAGAACGGAGCGATGGGTGCCATCAGCTTGGCTACAGTTTCCAAGCAGGTATAGAGTGTCTGGAATGCAGAGAGCTTGTCCTGCGTCATACCACCGCCCCAGAAACGTTTGCGGTTCAGGCGGACATACCAGTTGGAGAGGTTGTCGTTCACGAATTCGGAAATGAGACGTCCTGCCTTTGTAGGCTCGTATTCATTGTAGCAGGTATCCACGTTCTTCACCAGCGTATTCAGCACGGAGAGAATCCAGCGGTCTATCTCGGGACGTTCCGTCATGGGCACGTCGGCTTCCTTGTATTCAAATTCGTCCACATTGGCATAGAGGGCGAAGAATGAATAGGTGTTATAGAGTGTTCCGAAGAACTTGCGGCGCACCTCTTCCACGCCATCCACGTCGAACTTGAGATTGTCCCACGGAGAAGAGTTGGTGATCATGTACCAGCGCAACGGGTCGGACCCGTATTTCTCGATGGTCGAGAAGGGGTCTACGGCATTGCCCAGACGCTTGGACATCTTGTTACCATTTTTGTCGAGCACCAAGCCGTTGGAAATGACAGCCTTATAAGAAATACTGTCGAACACCATTGTAGCGATGGCGTGCAACGTGAAGAACCAACCGCGTGTCTGGTCCACCCCTTCGGCGATGAAATCGGCAGGATATACCTGGTGGCTATCCAGCAGTTCCTTATTCTCGAACGGATAGTGTATCTGTGCATAAGGCATGGCACCGGAATCGAACCAAACGTCAATCAAGTCCGTTTCGCGTTTCATCGGCTTGCCGTCTTTAGAAACAAGGATGACATCGTCCACGTAAGGACGGTGCAAGTCTATCTTGTCGTAATTCTCTTTGGTATATACACCCGGCTGGAAGCCCTTCTCCTTGTAAGGATTGGACTGCATCAAGCCGGCAGCTACGGATTTCTCTATTTCGTTGTAAAGTTCTTCTACAGACTCGATACACTTTTCCTCGCTATTGTCCTCTGTACGCCAGATGGGCAGCGGAGTACCCCAGTAGCGCGAACGGCTGAGGTTCCAGTCATTCAGGTTTTCCAGCCACTTGCCGAAACGTCCCGTACCGGTGCTTTCCGGCTTCCAGTTGATGGTCTTGTTCAACTCTATCATACGTTCTTTGCAAGCGGTGCTGCGGATAAACCAGCTATCCAGCGGATAGTACAATACGGGTTTGTCCGTACGCCAGCAGTGCGGATAATTGTGTACATGCTTTTCTATCTTGAATGCCTGGCGGGCGGCTTTCATCATCATGCAGAGTTCGATATCCAATGATTCGGCAGCTTGTGCAGCCTGCTCATCATACTTGCCGTCTACAGTGAATTGAGGGTCATAGGCATTCTTTACCCACTTGCCCTGATAGTCTTTGTAAAGGTCTGCATTGACACATGCCTTTACAAACTCCTCGTCCAGTTCGTCAATCAAGAAGAACTTACCGGTGAGGTCTACCATCGGGCGGGTCTCACCCTTCTTGTTTATCATGAACAAGGACGGTATACCTGCAGCGCGTGCCACAAAAGCATCGTCCGCACCAAAGGTCGGGGCAATGTGTACGATACCCGTACCGTCTTCAGTCGTCACATAGTCACCAGAAATTACACGGAAACCTTTGTCGCTGGGAGTCCAGCTACCGTCTTCGGCAACGTCTATCGGCTTCACCCACGGGATGAGCTGTTCGTACTCCATGCCTATCAGGTCCGGGCCTTTATATTCGCCCACCACCTTGAACGGTATCAGCTTATCACCCGGCTTATAGTCCTCTAATGCAATGCCTTCCGCTTTTTTGTTGAAGTGGGTATAGAGCAGCGCCTTTGCCAGGACGACGGTCATTTTCTCGCCGCTATAGCCGTTGTAGGTCTGCACGGCAACGTAGTCTATCTTAGGCCCTACACAGAGCGCGGTATTGCTGGGCAATGTCCACGGAGTGGTAGTCCATGCCAGGAAGTAGGGAGTCCCCCACTCTGCCATTTCCGGCTTCGGGTTCTTTATCTTGAACTGCCCCACCACGGTCGTGTCTTTCACGTCGCGGTAGCATCCGGGCTGGTTCAGCTCGTGCGAGCTGAGTCCCGTACCGGCAGCGGGAGAATACGGCTGTATGGTATATCCTTTATAAAGCAGTCCTTTCTTGTAGAGTTGCTTCAACAGCCACCACAGGGTTTCGATGTAGCGGTTGTCGTAAGTGATGTAGGGGCTCTTCATGTCCACCCAATAGCCATCTTGTGAGTCAGGTCTTCCCACTCTTTGGTGAACTTCATGACGTCCTTGCGGCAGGCGGCATTGTATTCCGCTACGGAAATAGTCTTGCCAATATCCTCTTTCGTAATGCCGAGTGCTTTTTCCACACCCAGTTCCACGGGCAGTCCATGAGTATCCCATCCGGCCTTACGCTTTACTTGGAACCCCTTCATCGTTTTGTAACGGCAGAAAATGTCCTTAATGGAGCGAGCCATTACGTGGTGAATGCCCGGCATACCATTGGCCGAGGGAGGTCCTTCGAAAAATACGAAAGAAGGACAACCTTCACGTTCTGTCATACTCTTGGCGAAAACCTGGTTTTCGTCCCATTTCTTCAACACTTTTCCGTTCACTTCGGAAAGGTCGAGCTTCGAATATTCGGCAAACTTCTTACCCATCTTGATATTTACTATTTGACAATTTACAATTTACGATTGAAGATACTCTTGATAGGCATTTGGTACGTCAAAAGCTACCTTCTCCATTTTAAGGGTGCAAATTTACAAAAAACTTAAATACAAGAGACTTTTTAAGAACAAAAAAATATGCCAGGTACGATTTTAAAAAATATTCGCTCACTCAACACTGTCCCTCTTTTCTCTTTTCCCGAATTAGTACATAGAAGTGCATCTGTAGATGTCGTTTGGGGCAATGCAGGTTCCCTAAGCAAAAAACGACAAAAAACGCAGAATTTGCCAAAACTTACCCCCTGAAAACTACGTTGAAAACAACAAATGAGAGGGCTATTTTGCTGAGTTCAACAAATGGTATGTAGAATTCTGCGAATGCTATTGCCGCAATCAGCA
>ENA-OUNI01000053-OUNI01000053.1-human-gut-metagenome-genome-assembly--contig:-NODE-53-length-40623-cov-4.708638_pt1 | contig 40623 bp, 50 predicted proteins | sample MGYA00242499_ERZ504580 | MGnify/ENA primary metagenome ERZ504580 (study PRJEB26092, sample SAMD00036315) | human gut metagenome | host: Homo sapiens | study: EMG produced TPA metagenomics assembly of... | reverse complement strand
GAACAAATGAACGAAAACCGGCAATGCGCGTCGAAAACATGCCAAAACCCGCGAACACGCCTCAATCCGTCTCCGATGCAAGCCACGAATCAGGAATGTCAGCCGTCAAATAGCCTGTTAGTCGCACATATGCTTACAATAGCTCACAGGAACGAAGACCGAACATCGTAAGAAAAGGAGAGAGGAACGGCATGTCAAACCTCGTCTTTGACGAGTCCTCCTCCAATCGTGAGGCCTCACATGGCTACGCATGGTGGTTCTCGGGAGATACTTTCGAGAAGGCCATGGCGGAAGACCGCAAGCCACGCAAGCGCGGCCTCACGCGCCGACTCGTCAACCATCCAGCCGTCTGACCATCTTCTACTTCTGACGCTCGCGGCGTTGTCCACTACGTTGCTGATGACGCCCATTGCCACGCCGAAAGACGAAACCACCACGTTCACCACCGCGTTCTTCACCGCAGTATCCGCCATTTCCACATGCGGAATCTCCATCGTCAACTCCACCACGCATTGGACCACCTTCGGCCAAGGCGTGCTCATCTTCGCCGTGCAGATGGGTGGCCTTGGCGTCATGACGTTCGCTCCTTGATCGCATTGGCCGTGAACCACCATCTCAAGGCCACGCAGCGCATGCTGACCGCCAACGAACTCGGCACTACGAAGCTCGGTGAAATCAAAGGCGTGCTCACCGTAGTCATCACCACCGCATTCGTCATCGAAGGCATCACATTCGTCGCATTGTTCCCCGGCCTCTACAAGGTCAACCACGGTAATGTGCGCCACACATTGTGGGAATCGTTGTTCTTCGCGGTCATGGCGTACAACAACGCCGGCTTCACCCCCGACGGCGCCGGTCTGCATGTCAACAACTGGGCGGTCGGCCTGCCGATCCTAGCCAGTGCTTTCTGCGGAACCCTTGGCTTCCCGGTATTGCTGAACCTGATGCGTTCCTGGCGTATGCGTCGTCCTCCGAAGCGTTGGAGCCTGCACACCAAGCTCACACTGACCACCACGTTCTGCATTGTGATCGCCTCGTTCACGTGGTTCCTGCTGATGGAATGGAACAACAAGCTGCTGTTCGCCGGAAACGGCATCGAGCCGCGCCTCTGGCACGCCATGGTCGCGGCCGTCATGCCACGAAGCTCCGGATTTGACCTGTCGTGGATGCCAGGCGTCAGCGACGCAACCAAAGTGTTCCTGTCCATCGTCATGTTCATCGGCGGTGGCAGCACCTCGACCGCAGGCGGCATCCGCGTCACCACGTTCGCGGTGACCCTGCTGACCTGTCGTGCCGCATTCACCGGACGCCACGACATCAACGCATTCCACCGCCGCATCCACACGCAGGCGGTTATGACCGCCGTGGCCGTAAGCACGGCATGTCTCATGCTGGTCACCGTGGTGTCGATGGCGCTGATGATCATCACCGGCTGCTCGCTGTGCGACGCACTGTTCGATACCTGCTCCGCGTTCGGACTGGGTGGCTACTCGGTGGGCGTAGCCAGTGAAAGCAGCCCCACGGTGCTATACATTCTCGCCGCAACCATGTTCATCGGGCGGCTCGGACCGCTCACCATCGCCTACGCGATTTCGCGTCCACACAATCTCGAGGCCGTCCGCTACCCCACCGAGCAGATCGTGGTCGGCTGACGATACGGCTTCATATACTTGCAGTTGCCTGCAATCACACATGAATATAGATTTTTGAAGATGGAATTTCGAAAGGTGCATAACATCATGGCCAACAACACCAGAAGCGTTCTCGTAGTTGGTTTGGGGCGTTTTGGCAGCTCTGTGGCCACCACGCTCGACATGATGGGCCAGGATGTGCTCGCCGTCGACAAAGACGGCGAACTGGTGAACCGTTGGTCTTCGCAGATTCCCACCGTGCAGGCCGACATGACCGATGTGATGGCGTTGGAGCAGATCAACGCATCCGATTTCGACACGGCCGTCGTGGCTATCGGCGACAGCGTCGAAGCTTCCGTCATTACCGCCGGTAATCTGCTCGACGCCGGCATCTCCGACATTTGGGCCAAGTCCGTGTCGAAGGAACACGCCCGCATTCTGCAACGCATCGGCGCACGCCACATCATCAACGCGGAAACCGACGCCGGCAAACGCGTCGGACATCTTGTGTCCGGCAACTATCTTGACTACATCGAGCTTGAAGGCGCATACAACGTCGTCAAAATCCATACCCCCGCGCATGTGGTCGGCTACACCATCGAAGACGCTCGCGTGCATGAACGCTTCGGCATTACCGTGGTCGGCATCAAATCGCCGGGCAAGGAATTCGAATACGGTTCGAAAGAGCTCATCATGCACCGCAACGACGAACTCATCATCATGGGCAAGCAGAATCAAATCGACCGGTTCCTACGCAGCTGACACGCTCTTTCCATATGGAAAAATCCGGAATTTCATAATCATGATTTCCGGTTTTTTTACTTATCTTATTTGCCTTGATTACACTGCAGACACGGTTCTCTCAACCGGTCGCTGTTTCACTGCATGACCGCGTACAGCAGATATTCGATATTGCCATGCGTGCCTTCAATGGGAGATACTGTTGTGGCGCGCACGTCAAGCCCGTTGCGTTCCGCGCATGCCACGACGGAGGACAGCGCCTGTTCGCGTAATTCCTGGCTTTCGACAATCCCGTTTTTCCCAAGGTTGCCTTTGCCGACCTCGAACTGCGGTTTGACCAGCAGCACGATCTGCGCCTGCGGTGCGGCGATTCTTGCGATCACCGGAATCACATATGTCAGCGAAATAAACGATACGTCGGAAACAATCATTTCCGGACGATACGGCAAATCCTCCGCATACACGTCGCGAATATTGACGCCGCTCATTTCGATAATACGGTCGTCATGCGCGATTTTCGGATCCAATTGCCCATGGCCGACATCCAAAGCGATGACCTGCGCGGCATCATTGCGCAATAGCACGTCGCAGAAACCGCCGGTGGACGCGCCGATATCCAAGCAACGTAATCCTTGCGCGGAACGCAATCCGACGTCGGCGAACCGTTCGAACGCGCCGACAAGCTTGTATGCGCCACGGGAAACGTAGCCGTCTCCCCTATCGGCGGCGATGACGTCATCACCACCGACTTTCGCCGATGCTTTGGTGACGGTGACACCGTTCACACTGACTTTGCCATCCGCGATCAGACGTTGCGCCTTGGAACGACTGTCGGTCAGACCACGTTCCAACAACGCAACGTCAAGACGAACAACCTGAGTGGAATCACTGTTTCGCAATGGTTTTCCAATAATCGGTACGAATTGTTCGTTAGGAAATACGGAATTCCGGAACGATCACGCCACTCACATCTCGCCCGCTGTCGGCCGCGGCCCACATGGCGCAGCATGCGGCACGCAACCCGTCGACGCTGGTGATGTCGGTGACATACAGGCGGTCGCCGTCAACGCGGGCCTTCGCATCGCGGCACAGCCATGCGCCCTCATCATGCACCACTTCAGGAGCGGGCTCGTTCAAGCCCCGCAGATCTTTGGCGATGTAGGTCGGGCGAAGATACGCCGGAGCGAACATGAGTTCGCGCGGATCGGTGACGCCGGTCAACACCGCAAGGGAATCGTACCCGCCCGATTGCCCGCCTCGATATCGGTGTCGAGACGGTCGCCGATGGCGAGGCACTGTTCCTTGTCCACCGGCTCGCCATCATCATGGGCTGCGAGAATGCGCGCCTCGTCATACATGGCGGATTCCGGCTTGCCTGCGGACGAAACCGGTTCCACACCGGTGGCATTGATCACCGCCATGATCATGGAACCGCATCCCGGCGCGATGCCAAGCTCACGAGGAATGGTCAGATCACGATTGGTCACGAAATAGGTCGCGCCATGCTCAACGGCATAGGCGATTTGGGCCATTTCGTTCCAAGACATGTCGGGATACCATCCTTGGATGGCGGCGACCGGCTGCGCTTCTGCGGAATCGACGACTTCAAGACCTTGCTTGGCCACTTCCTCACGCAGATGCTGGGCGCCAAGCACGAAAACCTTCGAACCTTCAGGCACGGCACGTGCACCATGCGCGCGGCGACAACCGACGAGGTGATGACCTGCCAGGATTCGACATCCAAATCGAACCCCTTCAGCTGGTCTGCCACCACGGCCTGAAGTCGGGACGAATTGTTGGTGGTGTATTCCACCGTCATGCCCAAGGATTCGGCCTTGCGGATATTCTTGGCAGCATGTTCCACCGGGTTCTTACCACGGTAGACCACGCCGTCAAGATCAAGCAGTGCCAGCGAGTATGCTTCGCTGAGCGGCTGATTCGTGGACTTCAGCATGCGGGCCACGTCACCTCACTTGTTATCTTCGGAGGATTCGGAAGAAGCATCCGAAGACTCTTCGGCCTCTTCAGCCTCACCGTCATCATCGGCGTCATCTTCCGCAGCATCGTCAGCTTCTGCCGGCTCGTCATCGGATTCCGCGCCTGCTTCCGTCTCTTCGGCCTCAAGCTGGGTTTCGTCGTTGGTTTCGCCGTTCTCGTCGATGGCTTCGGATTCGTCTTCCTCATTCTCAGGGTCTTCCGGAGCGTACTGCGCGTCATCTTCGGAAATGCCAAGCACGTCCATGAGTTCGTCGTTCAGCTCCTGCATGTCGTATTCGACAACCAGATCGTCGGAAGTCTCATCATCCTCAACATCGGCGTACTGCAGTTCGAGCTTGTCGAGCAGACGATCCAATGCGATGGCCTCATCGGTACGGCCGGCCTCTTCAAGGAAATACTGTTCGGCCTGCACCGCACGCATGCGGTATTCGCCGGCCAATCCCTTGGAACGGCCCAGCGTGTGCACGATCTCGATGGCCTTGTCCCACATCTTCAGATCGCCCAGAGCGCCAGCGTACACCAAGAACATTTCAGCCTTGGCTTCACCGCGCAGATACTTGGCGTCGTCGCTCACAGCCACTTCGATGGCCTTCTTCGGCTCGCCCACGCCACGCTCGCAGTCGGCGATGAACGGCAGATAATCCAGGAAACCGTTCATACGGAACGCGGTGCGGAACTCACGCAAGGCAAGCTTGTAATCACCCTGACGGTATGCCACGAAGGCGAGTGTCTCGCGGGCGAAATCGATGCGGGAAGCCTGGCGGGCCACCCACTTGGCATGTTCGAGGGCCAGCTCCGGGTTGCTCTCCTCAAGCGTGTACGCGGCAAGAATGTGCAGACCAATGTTTTCCGCATGTTCCTTCGACAGGCCACGCAGCGTTCGCGATCGTCGGTGGTGAGCATACGCCATTCGATGCCCTTCGGCATCTTCGGCTCATCAGGACGACGATGCGTGTACGGGTTCTGCGAGGGGAAGCTCACCGTGCCATCGGAATTGCGGCGCGGCTTGGCCATGTACTCGCCACGCTTCTCCTCACGGTAGGCCATCTTCTCTTCGCGGGTGAACTCACGACGCTCCTCGCCCTGCTGCTGGTCGCGATCCTTGTGGAAGTCACGGCGCTGATCGTCACGACGGAAATCCTTACGATCGCCATCACGGAAATTACGGCGTCCGCCATCACGACGATCATTGCCACGGTGGTCGTCACGACGGAAGTTACGACGATCACCATCACGATGGAAATCACGGCGATCATTATCGCGGTGGAAGTTACGACGGTCGCCGTCACGGTGGAAGTCTTTACGGTTTCCGTCACGTCGATCGTCACGACGGAAACCGGAACGCTCGCCATCGCGCTGATAGCGAGGATTGTCTCCACGACCGCCACGATAATCGCGATGATCGTCACGACGCTCGCCGTCACGGTTGAACTTGCGCGGACCGTTATGGAAGCGACGCTCCTGGCCTTCCCCCTCACCGTCACGACGGAAATCGCGGTCGCGGTGGAAATTGCCGCCATTGCCCTTGCGGTATCCGCCCTTATGATCGTCGTTGTGGAAGCCGCCGGACTTGTGGCCGTAGGACTTGCCGCCATTGCCACGCGGCTTGAATCCCTTGCCGCCGCGATCGCCCGGCTTGCCCGAGCCGTAGGACTTGTGGTTGCCGTAGGACTTGCCGCGCGATCCGCGCTGTTCTTCTGCCATGCTGTTCCTTATATTCCTTGTATTCCTTGAAAATGGTCTTCGTTTGTTCTTTGCTTACGTTTGTTTGCGCCGCTCGCGATTGCCTCACACGTTTTCGACGACGCCGAGGGCCTTCTTGCCGCGACGAATCAATGCGAAACGGCCATGCAGGAAGTCATTTTCGTTCAAAACCTGCTCTTCGTCTTTAACACGGGCGTTGTTCAGATACACGCCGCCAGCCTTAATCGTCTTGCGCGCTTCGGAAATCGACTTGAACAGTCCGGCCTTCATGCCGCTTCCGCCACACGGTCGCCCACCGCGGCTTGGCGAACTCGCCGTCGATCTTCACACTGTCAAGAGCGGCTTCAAGCGTGGACTCGTCAATGCCTGCAAGATCGCCGCCACGGCCGAACAACGCGCCGGCGGCCTCAATGGCCTGTCGGGTGGCTTCCTCACCATGCACCAGGCTGGTGACCTCCCAAGCCAAGGTGCGTTGCGCCTCACGCGCGCCCGGATTGGTCTTGCTTTCCTCCACAAGACGTTCGATCTCCGCCTTCGGCAAGAACGTGAACACCTTCAGCAGGTTCTCCATCTCGCTGTCAGGGCGGTTAAACCAGACTGGTAGAACTTGTACGGGCTCAGCATAGTGCCGTCAAGCCAGACGGCGTTGCCTTCGGACTTACCGAACTTCTTACCCTGAGCGTCGGTGATAATCGGCTGGTGAACACGTTCACATCCACGCCACGTACCTTGTGGATCAGGTCAAGACCGGACGTGAGGTTGCCCCACTGGTCGGATCCGCCAAGCTCAAGCACGCAATGGTATTCGTCGAACAGGTGCAGGAAGTCGTTGCCCTGCAGCACCTGGTAGCTGAACTCGGTGAAGGAAATGCCATCTTCAGAATTCAGTCGACGGGCAACGGTGTCTTTGGCGAGCATGGTACCCAAACGGAAGTTCTTGCCGACGTCACGCAGGAAGTCGATGACGTTCATGGAGGCCGTCCAATCGTAATTGGACACGAAACGAACCGGGTTGCTGCCTTCCACTTCGAGAATGCCGCCGATCTGCGCCTTCAGACGCTCGGCCCAACCAGCCACGACGTCTTTCGGATTGAGCGTACGTTCGCCCGATTGGCGAGGATCGCCGATCAAGCCGGTGGCGCCGCCGACCAGGGCAATCGGATGATGGCCTGCTGCCTGAAGGTGACGCATGTTGATGAGCTGCACCAGATTGCCGATATGCAGAGAGGCAGCAGTCGGATCGAAACCGCAATAATAGGAAATGGGATCTCCGTTCAACGCTTCGGCGAGTCGATCCCTGTCAGTGGACTGGGAAATCAACCGCGCCATTCCAGTTCATCGAGGACGGACTCGAAACCGGCCTCCTTGAAATCGATGACGTGAGCCATAGCTGTGTTTTCTCCCTATTGAATTGCGGATGATACTGCGTTTTACGCACCCTACAGTTTCGCAGAAGATGAAGACAGGCACACGCGGTGTTTCCCCATCATCCACCAACCATCGTGCATACGGGTAAAGTTAGAAGGAGCATCCCCATATCAAGAAGGGAGATACCTGCATGGACCGCAAAGGCATGAAGGTTGCGGCTAAGAAAGCCAGAGAAAACATTATTGGATGATAGTCGCCATTTGCCTGTTCGCTTCGGTGTTCGGTGTTGCGTACACTTCATCGACGCTCTCGGTCAGCACCAACATTTCGATCAGCACCCCGCAAACGGAGGATTCCACGCAATCCAACGACATGTATGACGTATTGCAGGATCTTGCCGTAGGCAATGAAAACGATGCCCGTGAAAAGGTCAAGCAAAACCAAGAGCAGATCGTCAACAACGATACCGATGCCACGTTCGGCCGTCGCCGCGGAGTAATCGCGTCCCTGCTCAACTCGTTTGCATCCGGCTCGATGGTGATCGCCGTGGCCGACGCCATTAATTCCGTCACCCATAACGGCGGCGTCTCCATCGCCGTGCCGGTAATACTCTCGCTGGCCGTCTACATTTTCGTCTGGCTGTTCATTCAAGAAACATACCGCATCGTCATGGCACGTATGCTGTTGGAAGGACGTTCCTATAACAAGCTTCCGGCAAGTCGCTTCTTCTACCCATTCACACGCGCAAATGGCCGCGCATGGCATGGACCATGTTTGTGGAAAACGTGTTCCTGTTCCTTTGGAGTCTCACCATCGTCGGCTTCTTCATCAAGCAATATTCCTACCGTATGGTGCCGTACATCGTTGCGGAGAATCCGAATATCGAGGCTTTGGACGCCATTCGCTTGTCCCGACGCATGATGAAAGGGCATAAATGGGAATGCTTCGTGGCGGACTGCTCGTTCCTCGGCTGGTACCTGCTCAACCTTATCACCTTCGGCTTGAGCGGCATCTTCTATTCCAACGGCTACAATGCCGCGTTCTTCGCGGAATACTATGTGTACGTGCGTTCGATGGCCAAGACTACCGGCATTGCAGGCAGTGAGATGCTCAACGACGAATACCTGTACTTCAAGGCCGACCCGCAGACGCTCCATACCACGTACGCCGATGTCGCCCAATCCGTAGCACAGCTGGAACAGAATCTTGTTCCAGCGCCCAAGCCGCATGGATTCACAGGATTTCTTTCTGAGTGGCTTGGCATCCGCATTCTGCATGCCAGCGCAGTGAACCGCTATGAAGAGTATCGTGAGAATCTTCACCAGATGCAGATCGGCGAGAATATTCTGAATGGCTCCATTTATCCGGGGCGTCTTGCGCCTGCTCCGATGCCGTTCAAATTCCGTGAATCACGTACCATCAGCGCCGACCGCAGCTACTCACTGGTCAATCTGATCATGATGTTCTTCATCTTTTGCTTCGTCGGCTGGGTGTGGGAGGTAAGTCTCGCATTTATTTCCGAAGACATGTTCGTGAACCGTGGCACGCTGCATGGCCCTTGGCTGCCCATCTATGGCACCGGCGGAGTGATCATTCTGGTTCTGCTCAAAAAGCTGCGCGAAAAGCCAGCGCTTGAATTCGTCGCGGCTATGGTGCTGTGCGGCTGCTTGGAATACTTCTCATCGTGGTATCTGGAGATGACGCATGATGGTCAACGCTGGTGGGATTACACCGGATACTTTCTAAATATCAACGGCCGTATCTGCGCCGAAGGATTATTGACGTTCGGCCTTGGCGGATTGGCCATCGTATATCTGCTGGCTCCGGCCCTCGACAACCTGCTCAGCAGAATCGATGCGCGAAAGCTTGGCATCGTGGCCGCCGTGCTGCTCGTGCTGTATTGCGCCGACCAAGTGTATTCCGCGCAACATCCGAATGTCGGTGCGGGCATCACCGACTACAAGGGATCGGACACGTCGCTGGAAGCGCCCACTCCATACGAAATCCGTAAACGATCCGATGGACTGTCATAGCGTGATTGTCATGCAAATCGCATATCGCAAACAATAATGAAATCGCCTGTCGTTCTTTCGAGCGGCAGGCGATTTCATGCTGTTGCTTATTGCGCGATTATTTGCGACGCAGCATTTCGTGCAGAGTTTCGATGATCTTGCTGTATTTGATGGAATCCGTGAAACGCAGACGCGGGAATGCGTTAATCATACGACGCTGCTGCTTGTTCAGGATAGATGCGGCAGTGGCCTGCATATTGGCAAGAATCTCCTGCGAGGAGTCCGACCAATCCTGGACCTTGTCTTGCACCTTGTCGCGGAATTTGTCTCGGAAAATGTCTTTGCCCCATTGCAGGGAATCACCGGCTTTCTCCGCATATGCCTGCACGGTTTCGCTGAACTTCGCAAGATTGTCGGCCAAATCGATGATGCCAAGCACTGTAATAATGGTATCCGCGACGATAAACGCCATGAAAATCACGCACATCCAGTGCACTACTGGCAAAGGAATCATCTGTGTAATGCGATTCACTTCAGGCTGTATCACATCGGTGATGAGCACACCCAGCAGACCGAACACAATCGCTCCAAGCAAGCAAATGCGCCCTTGAATGTTGAATCGACGATGACTGTAATCCCACCATCGTGCGTGGAATAGCTTTTCCATGCCCCATGACGTGACATATTCAAGCATGCATGCACCGATTGAAGAAATGAGAAAAACCGCGAAGGGATTATGCAGATCATGCAGCAGCACAATCGCAAGAACGGCTCCGCAACCGTAGATCGGCAGATGGGACCATTCAGGAAGCCACGATTCACCAAGCGACGTTCCGAAACGGACACGAGAATCGATTCATATACCCATCCGGCAAATGAATAGAACAGGAACCATAAGAACAGGTATTCCAGCATGAGCATGCTTTCGCGCCGTCACTTTCCACTTGTATGCATATTGACTTTCGGCTTGTAGAAGCGCTCAAGACTGACCGTTTCCCGTGTGGCGCTGATCTTATCCGCGACAGTCACCAAATACCCTTCAAGATACCGAGGCGGTATCGGCGTCAAAGGAAACATATGATTCTCGATGCTGTCACGTTCCACTCTATTGAGATGGAAATCGCGCACGGCATTGCGCATGGCGGTGCACCATGGGTGAAACCATGCATACGATGACGGCCGCCATCATGCGCATGCCAGTCGTAAAGAAAATAATCGTGCAGCAAAGCGGCGCGAATCAACGAATGCAAATCCACCTATGCCATAAGCGCAGCCTGTCAGCGATCCATACGGCCAGACAGGCCACACGGATGGAATGAGCAAACGTGGTGACCACGCCATGCTGGTAACAGACTCTTTCGATCTGCATATGCTCATGGCACAGTATCTCCTGGCCGTGAAGTCGAACAAGCTGCTGTATCTGCGTTCGTGTCAGTGGCACCGCTTTGCCTTTGCTATGTACTGTTGCTGTAATTATTTGAGCAATGATTCCGGCGTCTTGTATGCCGGGCCGTCGCTGACGGAGTTGGCGAAGGCACGCAGCTGTTCGATGGCGGTTTTCGCGGAAACGATCTGCTCGCGCACGCGCAGCGGAGACGTGCCTCCCTTGCCATTGCGGGCGGAAACAGAACCTTCGGTGGATAGCACTTCGCGCACTTCGGGACCTTGTCGGCCGGAAGGAATTCCTTGAAGACCTCGATGAAGTCATCGTCGCCAGGTCCACAGTTCCTGGCCGCGGTCTTCGGCGATCTTCACGCATGCACCGGAAAGCTCGTGCGCGTGGCGGAACGGCACACCGTTCTTCACCAGCCATTCGGCGATGTCGGTGGCGAGGGCGAAACCGGTCGGCGCTTCCGCTTCGAGGCGTTCCTTGTTGAAGACCATGGTGCCGACCATGCCGGTGAACGCGGGAAGGAGCACTTCCAGCGTGTCGACCTGGTCGAACACGGCTTCCTTGTCTTCCTGAAGATCACGTGCATAAGCGGTGGGCAGGCCCTTCAGCGTGGTGAGAAGACCAGCCAGATCGCCGATGAGACGGCCGGACTTGCCTCGTGCAAGTTCCGCAATATCCGGTTCTTCTTCTGCGGCATGATGGACGAGCCGGTGGAATAGGCGTCGTCAAGGCGCACGAACGCGAACTCCTGGGTGTTCCAGATGATGATTTCTTCAGACAGTCGGCTGATGTCGACGCCTGCCATGGCTGCGATGAAAGCGAATTCGGCGACCAGATCACGACTGGCGGTGCCGTCGATGGAGTTCGCGGTTACCTTGGAGAAGCCGAGTTCGCGGGCCACGGCCACCGGCTCCAAGCCGAGGGTGTTGCCGGCGAGGGCGCCGGAACCATACGGGCTTGCATCGATGCGCTTGTCCCAATCGGCAAGACGTTCCACATCGCGCAGCAGCGGCCACACGTGGCCATGAGCTGGTGTGCGAGCAGCACCGGCTGGGCGTGCTGCATGTGGGTACGCCCCGGCATGACGGTGCGTCCGGCCTTTTCGGCCTGTTCGGTCAGTGTTGCGGCAAGGCCGAGCAGCATTTTGGCGATGACGCGGCTGTGGCGACGGAGCCACATGCGGATCAGCGCGGCGATCTGGTCGTTGCGGGAGCGGCCGGCGCGGAGCTTGCCTCCAAGCTCGTCTCCCGGCGATCTGCAGCAGTCCACGTTCCAATGCGGTGGCTTCGTCCTCATCGTCTTCGATCGGAGCGAACGCACCGGAATCGACACGGCGCTGCAGCTCGTCGAGAGCGTCTTCCATTCGCTGCAGCTCGTCGGCGGTCAATAGTCCCGCACGTCCGAGCGCACGGGCGTGGGCGCGTGAGCCTGCGATGTCGTCGTCGGCAAGACGCCAATCGAATTGGGTGGACTTGCTCAGTCGCGCGAGTTCCGGAGACGGGCCGGACTTGAACCGGCCGCCCCACAGGGCGAGGTGTTCACCATTGGTTGTGCTCTCGGTCATTGTTACTTCATTCTCCTTGCAGATATGACTGAGGGAGAGGATACCAGTCAGGATGGTCCTAACGGTACGCTCTCCCCCATTATCAAGACGATTCGGCGTAAAAACCCGCTTACTCGACGCTGTTTTCCGGAACCTCGATGCCATTGCCGAACTTGACGTCGCGGGCTGCGGCCACACGGCTCGGCAGACCGTAGATGTCGATGAAGCCGTTGGACGACTTCTGATCGAGCTGTCGCCGGAATCGTAGGTGGCCAGATTGTAGTCATACAGCGAGGTGTCGGAACGACGACCGGTCACGACGCGCGGCCGCCATGCAGGATCATGCGGATTTCGCCGGAAACGTACTTCTGGGTGTCTTCGATGAAGGCGTTCAGGGACTGCGTTGCCGGGGAGAACCACTGCGCATCGTAGACGAGTTCGGCCCAGCGCTTGTCGATATCGCGCTTGATGCGGTGCTGCTCGCGTTCGAGGCAGCAGTTCTCGAGTTCCTGGTGGGCGGTGATCAGTGCGATAGCACCAGGAGCCTCGTACAGCTCACGGGACTTGATGCCGACCAGACGGTCCTCGATCAGATCGATACGGCCGATGCCCTGTGCGCCTGCGCGACGGTTCATCTCTTCGATGGCCTGCAGCGGGGTGACGTCGTGACCGTCGATCTTGACAGGAATGCCCTGCTTGAATTCGATGACAACCTCATCTTCGACTGGCGGGAATGCCGGATCGTCGGTATAGGAGTAGCAGTCCTTGGTCGGGCCATTCCACGGATCCTCAAGGAAGCCGGTTTCAATGGCGCGGCCCCACACGTTCTGGTCGATGGAGAACGGGCTCTTCTCGGTCTGCACGATCGGAAGCTTGTGCTCCTTGGCGAATGCGATCTCGACGTCGCGGGTCAGCGACAGGTCGCGGATCGGGCTGATGGCCTTCAGTGTCGGATCAATGGAGGAGATGGACACCTCGAAACGGACCTGGTCGTTGCCCTTGCCGGTGCAGCCATGGGAGATGGTGTCGGCACCGAACTGGTGGGCGGCGCGCACGAGATGCTTGGAGATGAGCGGGCGGGAAATGGCGGAAACCAGCGGATACACACCCTCATACAGGGCGTTGGCCTTCAGCGCTTCATGCAGTATTCATTGGCGAATTCGTCGCGGGCGTCTACCACATACGCTTCAACGGCACCGCAGGCAAGCGCGCGCTGCTTGATGGTTTCGAGGCTTTCGCCACCCTGGCCGACGTCGAGGGACACGGCCACGACATCCTTGCCGGTGCGTTCCTTCAGATATGAAATGGCGACGGAGGTATCCAGACCACCGGAGTACGCCAGAACGAGACGATTCTGATCGCTCATGGTTTCCCTTTCTAACATCAAACGTTATTCATCAGTATATGCAATACTCTGTATATTTATGCATATACGGTGCGTCGTGTCCACTATACGGCTATTCAGCCCTTGGACACGACGTCCAACAGCCATTGCGCACGCTGTTTCGCATAATCGTCATCGGCGCAGATCACCATGACGGTATCGTCTCCGGCAATGGTGCCGAGCACACCGTCGATGGGCTGCTTGTCGATCACACTTGCCACATACTGGGCCGCGCCAGACGGCGTATGGACCACCACCAGATTCCTGGCCGCAGCGACCGAAGTGACCAATCCGGAAAGCACACGGTTCATTTGCTGTTCCGTTTTTGCATCAGGATTGGCCAATGCGGCTTCTTCCGGCTGTTTGCCCAGCGCATAGGCCACGGTTCCGTCAGCCAAACGGGTTTTCGTGGCATGAATCTCGTCGAGATCGCGGCTCAGGGTGGCTTGGGTCACCTCGATGCCCTGGTCCGCGAGAATCTGAGACAGCTGCGACTGCGAGGTAACGATGCACGTCAGCAACGCCTGCTCGATGGCGCTCAATCGAGCGGCCCGTGTGGCAGGACGTTGCAGCGCAGGCGTTTGGTCCGTCATCAGGCCAACAGGCTTCATCGCCGCGAGCCTTGCCGGCAAGCCAAGTCAGCAGCGCCTTCTGCGCATGCAGGCGGTTACCGGCCTCATCCCAAACCACGGACTGTGGCCCGTCGATGACTTCGGAGGTGACCTCCTTGCACGGTATGCCGGCAGGCAATGCTGGAAGATGGCATCTTCCTTGGCATAAGACATGAGTTCGGCGTTCACCTGATAGTCCCAGAACGGCTTGGAACGGATGGCGTATTCCGCTTCTTCGCCCATGGAAACCCATGTGTCGGTGAACACGCAGTCGGCACCGGCGACCGCTTCCTTCGGATCCGTGGTCACCAGTACAGAACCGCCGTTTTCGGATGCGATGGCTTCGGCATCGGCAACGATCTGCGGATCCGGCAGATAGCCGTTCGGTCCGGCAACGCGTACGTTCATACCGGCCACGGCGCCGCCGAGCAGGTAGGAGTTCGACATGTTGTTGGCCGCGTCGCCGAGGTAGGCGATGGTCTGGTTCTTCAGATTGTCGACGCCGCCACGATGCTCGGCAATGGTCTGGAAGTCGGCAAGAATCTGGCAAGGGTGGAATTCATCCGTCAGAGCGTTCACCACCGGATGGGTGGAATACTTCGCCATTTCCTCCACACGATCCTGGCCAAAGGTGCGCCACACCACGCCATAGGCCATGCGGTCAAGCACACGTGCGGTGTCGGCAACCGGTTCGCCACGGCCCAGCTGGGAGCCGGACTTGTCGATGACCAGCGGATAGCCGCCCAGTTCGGCAACGCCAATGGAGAAGCTGGAACGGGTTCGGGTACTCGGCTTGTCAAAGATCACGCGATGCCCTGCGGGCCGGCGAACGGCTGATGGTAGAAACGATCGTTGTGGAATTTGATGGCGAGTTCGAGAACCTGCTTCTGCTCTTCATGGTTGAGATCGTCATCGCGCAACATGTGGCGCAATTCAGGAGTTGCCATTGTTGGCTCCTTTCAAAAGAGTTTCAGTTCGTTGTGATTGCCGGCTATGTTCAGTCGTTGGGAAGATCAGTTGGAATCTTCGCGAGGATGGAGATGGCCTGATCAATATCCTGTTCGGTCACCACCAGCGGAGGAACAAGACGAAGCGCATCCGGCGCCACCGCGTTGACGATCAAACCGTGCTCCAACGCCCAATTCATCGCCGCATGCGCACATGGATGGGCAAGTTCGACCGCATCGAGCAAGCCACGTCCACGCACGGAGACGAAAAGCGAATTGCCGCAAGCCATGATGCCGTCACGCAATTGCTGGCCACGCGCCTCGGCGTTGGCCACGAGACCGTCTTCCTCAATGGTTTCCAACGTGGCCATCGCGGCGGCCGCTCCGAGCGGATTGCCCGCAAAGGTGGAGCCGTGGGAGCCTGGGGTGAACAGCGCGGAAAGCTTGGCTCCGAAGGAGATCATGCCACCCATCGGGAAACCGCCTGCAACGCCCTTGGCGAAGGTCACAATATCCGGAACCACTCCGCCCGCAAGATCCTCACGCTGGAATGCGAACCAGGATCCGGTGCGTCCGATGCCTGTCTGGACCTCATCGATGATGAGCAACGCGTTGTTGTCGTCGCACATCTGACGGGCCTTCTTCACATAGCCGGCCCCAAGCGGACGCACGCCAGCCTCACCTTGGATCAGCTCCATGATGACGGCGGCGACAGGACCTTTGCCATATTTGCCGGGACCGGTTTCGGCAAACGCGTCATGCAATGCGCCCTCGTCACCAGCTTCGACGAATTCGATATTGGGAACCAGCGGCTCGAACGCTTCTCGGATGGAGGCTTCCACGTTGCGGACAGCGCGCCCATGGTACGCCCATGGAAGCCATGGGTCATGGCGATGATACGCGCCGGTTTGCCTCCAATGGCAGGCGATGCGCCCGGCAAGGTGCGGCCATACAGTTTGGCGAGTTTCAGTGCTGCCTCGTTGCCTTCCGCTCCGGAGTTGCCGAAATACACATGAGATCCCTCGGGGGCGCCGGCAAGCTCAATGAGCTTCGACGCCAGTTCAATCTGCGGTTCCGTGGCGAAGTAGTTGCTCACATGAGCGGCTTTGGCTGCCTGCTCGCTGACGGCCTTCACCCATTTCGGGTGGGCGTATCCGAGCGCGTTCACCGCGATGCCCGCAAGGAAATCGAGGTATTCATTGCCATCGATGTCCCAGATGTGCGCGCCTTCGCCATGGTCCATAACACGCAGCGGAGTACCGAACACGTTCATGTGCACCCGGGAGTACTCCCCCAGCCACTTGGCGTCCTCTCTGCCGAGGTTTTCCAACTGTTCAGTTGCCATACGAACTCCTCATTTCAATACCGTCTTCGGGAACGACCATGGTTCCAATGCCGTCTGTGGTGAAAATCTCATTCAGGATGGAATGCGGTTTGCGTCCGTCGATGATGTGGGCGCGTGGCACGCTCCATCGATGGCTCTGACGCAGGCTTCCATCTTGGGGCGCATGCCGCTCTCCAGATCCGGCAACATGTCGCGTAGGTTCTCCACGCCGATGCGACCAATCAGAGAATCCCTGTCCGGCCAATCGGCGTACAGGCCATCCACATCGGTCAGCACGACCAGCTTGCTGGCTCCAAGAGCGGCCGCAAGCGCCGCAGCCGCGGAATCGGCATTCACATTCAACACTTCGGTAGCATCATCCTCATTTGGAGCCACCGAGGAAACAACAGGAATGCGTCCGGCATTGATCAGGTCCTCAACCGCGGATGCGTCGACGCTCACCACGTCGCCGACCAAACCAATATCGGTTGGCGATCCATCGATGATCGGCTTGCGCTGCATGGCGGAAAACAGCGCACCATCCTCGCCGGAAAGACCGACCGCGAACGGACCATGGGCGTTGATCAACCCGACAAGTTCACGGGAAACCTTGCCCGTCAAAACCATACGCACCACATCCATGGCCTCCGGAGTGGTGACCCTCAGACCTCCCTTGAATTCCGACTTAATGCCAAAGCCTTGAGCATGTGAGAGATCTGCGGTCCGCCTCCATGCACCACAACCGGATGCAAGCCAACCTGTCGCAGGAACACCATATCTTCAGCGAAACAGGCCTTGAGATGATCGTCGATCATCGCATTGCCGCCATATTTGATGACGATGCGCTGTCCGGCGAATTCCTCAAGCCATGGCAGCGCCTCGATCAGCACTTCCGCCTTTTGGTCGGCGCGCAAATCGGTATGCACGTCAAAATGGATCCAGGTCCTTTGAGTTCCTTGGTCATTACCGTTCAATCAGCTTTCGTAATCTGCATTAATGTGTACGTATTCGTGGGTCAAATCGTCGGTCCAGACGGTTGCTTCCGCTTTTCCCGCATGCAGATCGATGTCGATATGCACCTCGCGCGGAGTCATGTCGACTTCGGATCGGTCGCGCCCGGCTCCGCCGTTCTCACAGATACGCACGCCATTGACGTCGACCGTGACTTTATTGGAATCGTAGGGAGCGACTTCCGGCGGCACGGTACCCAGCGAGCTGACGATACGACCCCAGTTCGGATCATTGCCGAAGATGGCGCATTTCAGCAAATTGGATGCCGCTACCGCACGACCGCAAGCAAGCGCCGCATCTTCCGTGGTGGCGCCGGTCACCTTGACACGGATGTCATGGCTCGCGCCTTCACCGTCTCCGACAATCTGACGTGCCAAGGAGGCAGTCGCCTGCGCCACAAGCTCGTTGAACTCGTCGGGATCCGGTTCGATACCGGATGCTCCAGACGCAAGCAAAAGCACGGTGTCGTTAGTGGACATGCAACCGTCAACGTCAATGCGGTTGAACGACATTTCCACTCCAGTGTTCAGAGCTGCCTGAAGCTGTCCCGCGCTTACCACGGCATCCGTGGTGATCACGCACAGCATGGTGGCCAGCTGAGGCGCGATCATGCCTGACCCTTTGACCATGCCGCCGACACGGAACCCATTGGACCCTTCAAGTTCGACGGTTTTCGGCTTGGTGTCGGTGGTCATGATGGCATGGGACGCATCCGCACCGGCCTGAGCGGTATCGGCAAGGGCCGCGAACGCTTTGTCTGCGCCAGAAAGCACATGGTCAAGAGGCAGAAGCTCACCGATCAGGCCCGTGGAGCAGACCGCGATATCGCTGTCTTAGCACCTACAAGCGCCGCGACCTTTTGGGCCGTGGCCTTGGACTGCTCATATCCCGGCTGGCCGGTGCATGCGTTTGCGCCTCCGGAATTAAGGATGACGGCTTTCACATGACCGTCGGCCACGATCTTGCGCGTCCACTGCACGGGAGCTGCGCAGAAACGGTTTGCAGTGAACACGCCTGCGGCTGCGTCAAGCGGACCGTCATTGACCACGAGAGCCAGATCCTTCTTGCCCTTGATCGAGGAAATGCCAGCTTCCACACCGGCCGCGGAAAAACCTTGTGCAAATGTTACGCTCATGGCGCCACTCCAATCTTTGTCAGGCCTGCATCTTCAGGAAGTCCCAGTGCTACGTTCAACGACTGCACCGCCTGTCCGGCCGTGCCGCGGTTGAGATTGTCAATTGCCGCGAAGGCCAGCAAACGCCCCGCCTTACGGTCGATGGCCACCTGAATATGGGCCGCGTTCGATCCGATGATATTGGCGGTGGCCGGCATGACGCCTTCCGGTAAAACAATCATGAAATCCTGATCCGCATATGCGTCAGTCCAAACCTGCCTGATTTCAGCATCTGACATATTCAATGCTGTATCGGTTAGTTTGGCGGAAACCGAAGCGAGAATGCCACGGGCCATTGGCACAAGAATCGGGTGAATCCCAGCGTGAACTCGTTTGCCGAGGATGCGTTCTTTCCTGCAGCATGGGCGAAGTTCTGCAAAATCTCAGGAATATGACGATGAGTACCGCCGACAGAATACGGTAATGCGGAACTGAATGCCTCAGCTGCAAGCAAATTGACGCGCTTCAGATTCTTCCCTGCGCCGGAGTAGCCGACCACCAGATCGGCAACAATATCCGCCGGTTCAACAAGCCCTTGGGCAATGCCCGGCTGCAGCGCCAATGTGGTTGCGGTCACATTGCATCCTGGACCGGCAATACGCTTGGTTCCTGGAATCACCTCACGCTGGTGCTGGTAAGAACCATCTTCGGATATGCCGGTAATGAGCTCAGGCATGCCGTAAGTCCAGTGTTCATAGAAGTCGCCGCCGTAGAACTCATCCCATGCGGTTTTTTCCTCAAGCCTATGGTCGGCTCCCAAATCCACCACCACGGCATTCGGATCAAGCTGGGAAGCCAATGCACCGGATGCCCCATGAGGCAGCGCAAGGATGATCACGTCATGCCCGTTCAGTACCTCCGGAGTGGTGTCTTCCACCACAAGGTCGGCAAGCTGCGGAATATGTGGCATATGCTTGCCAAGCTTGTCCCCAACGGATGAATGCCCGGCCACGCACGTCACTTCGAAATTTGGATGGGCCGCGAGGATACGGAGGGCCTCGCCTCCCGCATACCCTGTCGCGCCGGCCACGGCTACTGTGTATTTGGCCATGTCACGTCTCTTTCCATTGACTCACTGAAAACACATTCAGCATACACTTTATGCACTACATTGCATAATTATGCATTCATTTCGTGTCGCATAGTGGTCATTGCGAGACTATGACAATTATTAAAAGACTAGAAAACACGCCGAATCAGGCAGCGATCGACTCGTCTCCCTGCCCCGATCCCGCGCCGCCAAGCATATTCTGCAACGTCTCGTTATACAGGTCGGCAACGGAAAGACCATGCATCGCCAACCAAATCACGGCCAAGGTGTACAACACATTGATGATCACCGCGGCGAGAGCCAAGCCATACCCTTTCATATGGAGCTTCTTGGTACGCCACATCGAAATCGCGCCGACCAACGCGGGAAGGACCGGCACCGGCATCAGCACGGCAAGCACGAGAGACATGATCGCATAGGCATCCCAATGGCCGTATGCGGGATTCTGCCGAGGATCGTTGAGATCCAGATTCGGCAGATAGGGCATATTGCCCTGCTGCGGATATTGGTTCGGATCATACGGATTCGGCCCATACGGGTTGGCGCCGTATGGATTCCGTTGTCCGTTCGCATTGTACGGAGCATCGGTTGCTGCCCATTTGAAGGGTATTGCCCCGTTTGGTATTGCATATTCTGCTGCTGTACAGCATCCGCAGGTTGCGGTTCAGGTTCAGGCGCACCATACACGTATGGATCGTAACCGGCCGGCAGCTGGCTACTCATCGCACCATATTCAGGTTGATTGATCTGACCATACTCCGGCTGTGAAGACGCAGCGGCATCGGAAGATGACGAAACCGGAGCAGCATCAGCCGTCTCCTGACGTTCGTCGGTGTTGGTCGGCTGATACTGCTCCGGTTCGTTCATAATCATCCTCTGTTCTTGGGAAGGTCGGGATCAGGCGCGCAGCTGCGCACCCAGCTTGGACGCTTCATCCACAATACGCTTGCGGATGGCTTCGCTGTCTTCGGAAGCGAGAGTCTTATCCGGAGCGCGGAATGTGACCGCGTAGGCCAAAGACTTTTCGTCCTCGCCCAGCTGGTCGCCGGTGTACACGTCGAACAGCTCGATGCTTTCGAGGCTGCTTCCAGCGGCATCGACAATAACCTGCTTGAGCTCGGCGGCCGTGACATCGGTAGACACCGTAAAGGCCAGATCCTGCTTGACCGGCGGGAAGGTGGAAATCGGCTTGGCCTGCACCGGCTTGCCGCTCAACGTGGCGAACAGCGCGGTCAAATCCAACTCGAAGGCCGCGGAATGGGCCGGGAAGCCCAACGCCTCGTTGACATGCGGGTGAAGCTCGCCGACCATACCGACGAATACGTCACCAGCCATCACGCGAGCCGCACGACCCGGATGCCATTGTGCCGGCACATCTTCAGCCTTCGGCTGATCCAGCGTGAGAGCTGCACCAATACGGTCGGAGATGCGCTGCACCGCCTCGACGGCGTCAGACCAATCCACTGCGCGGCGCTCGCCCAGCCAACCGGAGTCAACGGCGTTGCCGGTCAGAATGCCAGCAACATGCATCGGCTGGTCCGGAAGACCTGCATCAAGCGCGGCAAGCTGCTCGTCCGTCGGCTTGACTGCACCCGGCAGTGCCGGAATCGCCGGAGCGTTCGGATCCCACAGATACACGTGGCCGATCTCATACAGCGACACATTCTCCACGCCGCGACGCAGATTGCGCTGAACGGTCTGTGCCAACGTCGGAATAATGTCACGACGCAGGAACGGACGATCACCGGCGAGCGGGTTGGCGATCTCCACGCTGACGTTCTTCGTCTCAGCGACGTCCAGCGCGAAGTTCTTGTAATCCTCATCGCCGACGAACGGGTAGCTCAACGTTTCCACCATGCCGTATTCGGCAAGTTCATCGGCAACCTGGCGCTTGCGCAGCTGCTCAGCAGTCAGACCGACCTGACCTTCGACCGGTGCCGGCGGCACGGTGACGGGAATCTCGTCATATCCGACAAGACGCGCCACTTCCTCAACCAGATCGCACGGCTCGTTCAAGTCGGGGCGCCAACTTGGAGCGCCACGGAAAACTCGCCGTTGCCGCCTCCTGCGACGGAACAACCGATGTCGGTAAGAATGTCGCTGATGGTGTTCACGTCCGTGTCAAGTCCGGCCACACGAGCCACTTCCGAAGCCTTGAACAGGATCGGACGGCGGTTAGAGACGGTATTGAAGTCGGTCGGGTGCTCGCTCGGCTCGCCATTGCCGTACCTAACCATCAGTTCGGCGGCCATTTGGGCGGCTGCCGGCTGCAGCTGGTCGTCCACACCGCGTTCGAAACGACGGGAGGCTTCGGACGGAATCTTGTGACGGCGTGCGGAACGCGCGATCGACACCTGATCGAAGTGCGCGGATTCCAGCAGGATGTTCTTGGTTTCGGCAGTGACCTCGCCATACATGCCGCCCATCACGCCTGCGATGCCAAGCACACGGGAGCCGCGTTCGCCATTCGGGGAATCGGTGATCAGCAGATCCTCGACGCTCAAATCGTGATCCTTGCCATCCAACGTGGTGAGCTTCTCACCTTCGTTGCGCGACGCACCACGATCGGTCCTTCGATCTTATCCAGATCGTAGGCATGCATCGGCTGTCCCAAGTCGAGCATCACGTAGTTGGTGACATCCACTGCCAAGGAGATGGAACGCATGCCTGCGCGGGTCAGGCGGCGACGCATCCAATTCGGCGTATGGCTGGCCGGATCGAAGCCCTTGACCGCGCGAGCGTAATAGCGATCGCATCCAACCACACCGTGAATCGGATTATTGTCGTCGACGATCACTTCGATGTCGGTCTTGGTGCCTTCCGGCAGGCCTTGGTGATCGGCGCCTTCTCGTTCAGGGCGACAGCCGGATCGGTGTAGGCCGCACCGGTGGAATGATGGTATTCGCGAGACACGCCACGGTATGAGAACGCGTAGCCGCGATCCGGAGTGATGTTGATCTCCAGCAGCGGCTCGTCCAAGTGCAGCAGGTGCATGGCGTCGTCGCCCGGCTGGAGCTTCTCATACTCTTCCGGGGTGAAGCCGTACTTGCGAAGCAGGATGATGCCGTCATGGCTATCACCCAATCCAAGCTCGCGTTCGGAAGCGCACATGCCGTTGGAGATATGGCCGTAGGTCTTGCGCGGTTCGATCTTGAAATCGCCCGGCAGCACAGCGCCAGGAAGCGTTACGACGACCTTTTCGCCGGCAGCCATGTTCGGCGCGCCGCAGATGATGCCGCGCGGCACCTTGTTGCCGTTCTCATCGGTCTCGTTGTATTCGTCGCCGACGTCAACGTGGCACCAGTTGATGATCTTGCCGTTCTTCTGCGGTTCCGGAGTGGCGTCGACCACGTAGCCGACGACGATCGGACCGACCAGCTGGGAGGTGTGGATCTCTTCCTCTTCGAGACCGACCTTCACCAGATCTTTGGCAAGCTGTTCGTACGTAAGGCCTTCCGGAACCTCGACATGGTCCTTGAGCCAATCAATGTCAACCATTGGCATGGGTCAATCACTCCCCCATCACAAACTGTTCGCTGAATCGCACGTCGCCTTCGACCAGGTCGTGCATGTCGTTGATGTCGTGGCGCAGCAGCAGGGTACGTTCCACGCCCACGCCGAAGGCGAAGCCGGTGTAGACCTCAGGATCGAGGCCAGCGGACTTCAGCACATTCGGGTTGACCATACCGCAGCCGCCCCATTCGAGCCAGCCTGCGCCGCCCTTCTTGTCAGGGAACCACAGGTCGAGTTCGGCGCTCGGCTCGGTGAACGGGAAGTAGCTCGGACGCAGACGGGTCTTGGCTTCCGGGCCGAACATGGCCACGGCAAGCTTATCGAGCACGCCCTTCAGGTCGGCCATGGTCAGATGCTTGTCGACCGCAAGAGCCTCCACCTGGTGGAACACCGGCGTATGGGTGGCGTCGAGCTCATCGGTGCGGAACACGCGGCCCGGGCATGCGATGTACAGCGGCACGCCACGGGTGAGCAGACCACGCACCTGATCGGAGGAGGTCTGGGTGCGCAGCACCATGTTGGATCCGACGAAGCCCGCGGCGTCCTTGGCCTGATTGCCCTTGACGTAGAAGGTATCCTGCATCTGACGTGCCGGATGGTCGGGGCCGAAGTTCAGCGCGTCGAAGTCGTACCATTCGGTTTCCACTTCAGGACCGTCGGAAATCTGCCAGCCCATGGAGATGAAAAAGTCTTCGACATCCTCCATCAGCTTCGACAACGGGTGGCGCGCGCCAAGCGGCTTGCGGTTGACCGGAAGGGTCATATCCACGGTTTCGGCGGCAAGCGCACGGGCCTCTTCCTCGGCCTTGACCTGCTGTTCCTTGGTGCCATACGCACGACCGAAGTCGGCGCGCAGCTTGCCCATAATCTTGCCGGCGTCTTTCTTCTGGTCCTTCGGCAACGCGCCGATGGCCTTGCTGGCCTGCGTCATCGCGGATTCCGCTCCGGCGTACTGCGTCTTGATGGCTTTCAATTCCTCCATGCTGGAGGCGTTTTCGATTTTCGCGATGCCCTCGGCAACCGCATTGGTTACCGCTTGGGCGTCGAATACCGCACCTTCTGCCACGAGATACCTTTCTCATTTCCCGTTTGTTTTACGCGAAAAACGCGCAATTTCAACGTTTTCCGACTTTACATTCTTTCAACATGACTCGACATAGCCAAGCTCAGCAACATTACCGCCGAACTGGTGCCGAGGTTCAAGATTCCGCTTTGCCATAGAGCGGTATGGACACGATCCTATCGGTTCGTTCCAAAACTTCCTTGGTCAATCCACGCGCCTCATTGCCGAACAACACCGCTTTGGCCCCGGCAAGCGTTTCCGGCGCGGCAATTACATCCGTCAGGGATTCCGGTTGTCGGGAATCCGTGCCGTATACATCGGCCGCATACACTGCCAGCTCGTGAGTATCGCACCATGCGAAGAAGTCGTCCGTTCCCATGGTCAGAATCGGAAGGTGGAACAGTGATCCCGCGGTGGAGCGGACCACTTCGGATTGAACATGTCCACGCAGTCGTCGACCAATACCACGGCGGAGCAGCCGGCCGCATCGGCGGAACGAATCACGGTTCCAGCGTTACCGGGATCGCGGACCTGCCAAAACGCGGCGACCATCGCATGTCCGTCGAAATCGTCTGGAACAGCGGATGAATCAAGGAAAGCCTGCATGTCTGCGACGGCAAGCACGCCTTGCGCGTCGGCGCTCATACGGTGCATCACCGCATGAGTGACCTTGTGCACATACACGCCGGATTGCATGGCCTTGCCCGCCATCTGCGCGACGACAGGTGTCGCAAACGAGGCATCGGGCTGTGCCGACTCGACCTCAACGTAGAGGTCCTCGACAAGTCCTGGATGCCATGTCAGCAGCTCGCGCACCGATTGCGGGCCTTCCACCATGAAACGGCCAGACCGTTTCCGCCCTTTTCGATCGGCGAGTTCGGACACGCGGCGAACGCGCTCCGACTTGGGATTCGCAATGACTTCGGATTTTATAGCATACGCGTTAGCCTAACACCATTGCCACAACGAATGCCCCATCCATGTCACGTTTTTAATTCAGAAAACTTTCCAGATTCATTCCAGCAGCAGTCGCAGCAGACCAGCCAGAGGGCGCAGTTCGGTCGCGATATGCAGGGTCCGACAAATGATTCCAGCGACTCTGCCGGCTCGCAGGATTCCAATACCGATAACAATTCTCCGGATTCGCAGCAGTCCGGCAACGCACAGAGCGATGCCCCAGCGCTGGCAAAACCACTATGCTGTTACTGATTTCCGGGCTTGCGAATCCCACAGAGGGAAAAGTGTTGTGCAACGGCAGCGATTTGTCACAGCAGGATCGTCACCCTTCGCCTTGCCCCGTATTCGACATGTCATGAATTTGGCAGGTCGGGTACGGGGCTTTTGCGCATCCATGAAAGACATGCACGGCTTGCGAGTGTTTCTTGCCACTTTCGATTGGTTTGCGAGCATCAGTTCGTTACACTGATTATCTGATTATTGTCTGATTGCGGTTGGGAGTGCGACATCATCCCATGAATGTTGGAGGTACAAGCATGGATGTCACGGTGTATTTAGGAGCTCACGAAGGCGACAACCCCGTATATAAGCAAGCCGTGGTGGAACTGGCCACATGGATCGCCCAAAACAGGCACCGCTTGGTATATGGCGGTTCCGACGAAGGACTGATGGCGGTGATTGCCGACACCGTGCTTGAGCAGGGTGGCGAGGTGACCGGCATCGAGGCGCAGATGTTCGTGGACAAGGGTGTCGCGCACAAGAATCTGACCCAGCTCACCATCGTGCCGAATATCACCGAACGGCGTACTCGCATGATCGAGCTTGGCGACGTGTTCATCGCCTTCCCCGGCGGCACGGGAACGTTGGAGGAGATCAGTGAGGTTGTGTCGAAGGTTTGCCTTGACCAGTTGACGCAGCCTTGCATTTTCTACAATCTCAACGGTTTCTACGATGACATGAAGGCGTTGCTGCAACGCATGATCGATGATGGTTTTTCCACACGGGAACGTCAGCATGGCATCTATTTCGCTTCGGATCTTGCCGAGATAGAGCATATTATCGCCATGCACAAGGCATAGGCGGCTCAGTAAGGTCGTTTTTATTCGACAGGTTTTTCAAGAAAACGGGGACGCCCAAACGACCCTCATAATCGGCCGGAATATCCTCCAACCGGCCCATCACAACCAACATGCATCCACATGCCCCGCAGCGCATCCGGTCAACTCCGGGATGCTTCGTTTGCCGAACTTACTGATCGGATGGAACCCGTATCCGTCGGCCACGCGAAGAATGGATTTGCGTTTTATTGTCTGCATGATTTACAGTTTCGTTACCATGAACATCCCGTTTGTCCTGCTGTACATTTTCCTCGGCGACGTGCTCCTGTTCTCCGCCTATTCGCTCTGGGAGAAAGACAAAAACAATCGGAGGTAATGCAGCATGGACAGCAAGGCACTTCTTTCCTTGAACCATTTAAGCGTCTGGTACACCGCAGATCACCCCTTACTTTCTGATTTGCACTGGATCTAGGGGCAGCGGAAGATCAGTCATTTCAGTATTTCACATTCCGGGAATATCTAACGTATGTGGCGGCGTCCTATGGTGTCCCGCTGCCAGATGTGTCTGACCTCATAAGGGGATTTCACTTTGAGGACTATGCCAATGTTCTTCTATCGGTCGCGGATCTTCTTCACTGCCTGCCATAGCGCTTGCCCGCGGAGTAGCCGCGCGTGAAATGCTTGTACTGCCGCTCCGCTTCCTTGCGATGCTTCTCACAGTATTGCTCGCCGTCCTCGCAAAGGTTCGGGCAGCCGGGGTGGCGGCAGGGGCGTCTTGGTTTTCTCGGCATGCGTGCCGCCTCCTTTCGGACAATAGAAAAGCCCCGAAAGGATTGCTCCTTTAGAGGCTTAAAATAGGTCGTCCGGACCGCGTTCTCCTTCTTTCGGCTTGTTATCTACGATGGGCGCATGGGTGCTTATAGAGAGTGGTTCGCGGTAACGCTACGCTTGCAAGACGGTTGAAACCTGAGTATTTATTTAATCCAGTTAGGCGTAGTGCTTTGTGATGCACATTGGCAATAAAAATCTTGAAAGACGATAAGCGGCTATGCGGGAATTACTACATGAGGATGATTTCCTACGATATACCCTGCAGAGCAAAGGCAAGGTATATTTGTGGGAAACGAGTAATCAATATGCATGAACGGCGCATGTCACCAAGGAGATGGTTTCGACATGGACAAGGATTTCCTTGCGATTTTTAATGCCATAAAGGCTGATGGGGCGAATGCAGACTACACCAAGCGCGGCATCGATCCGCTCTACTCCGTCGGGGCTGGCGCTCGCATCGTGGTCATCGGGCAGGCACCAGGCGCGGTGGCGGAAGAGACGCGCATCCCCTGGAACGACAAGTCAGGAGAGCGTCTGCGCGATTGGCTGGGTGTTTCTCGCGAGACGTTTTATGATCCTGAGCGGGTGGCGCTTCTCCCCATGGACTTTTATTTTCCGGGACATGGCAGGTCGGGCGATCTACCGCCGCGCAAGGGATTCGCCGAGCAGTGGCATCCTGCACTCTTGGCGCTCATGCCCAATGTTCGGCTCACTGTGCTTGTGGGCGCATATGCCGTCCGCAGGTACCTGCATCTCAAGAATTCGGACAGCCTTACAACCGTGGTGCGCGATTATGATGCCTATATCGGCCGGGGATTCTTCCCTTTGGTGCATCCGTCGCCGCGCAACCAGCTATGGATGAGCAGGAATCCTTGGTTCGAGGCCGAGACCTTGCCTGCACTCAAGGCACAGGTCAACGCGGCGCTTGAACAGAGGTAAGTGGTTACGAAATCATCTGTGACGATAACTTCCAGCCATACAAGGAGGTTCATTCATGCAGAGAAGGACGTTGGGGACTCGTGAGGCGCTTGAAGGCATCCTCGAAGATGCCGCGACGCCAACGAGAGCGTTCGCGAGTGACTATGGTTATGACCTCGTCAGTCTTCTGCTGCCCGGTGATGAATGCTCGTATGTGATGGGCAACCCGCCGTTCATCGGCCATCAGCAGCACACGCAGCAGATCAAGGATGATATGGAACTGGTGTGCGGCAAGGCCGGAGGCTCGCTGGATTATGTGGCTGGATGGTATTTTAAAGCTATTGATTTCCTTGACGGGAATCCCTCCGCGCAATTCGCGTTCGTATCCACGAATAGCATCACACAAGGCCAGCACAAGTCGCCCCGCTATTCAAGCATGTGGTCGAACGAGGGTGGCGTATCCGGTTCGCTCACCGTACGTTCTGCTGGGACGCTCAGACTACGGACAATGCGAACGTGCATGTCGTCATTGTCGGATTCGACAGAGGCACAAACGCTCCTGCGTTGTATGAATACGACGACATTAACGGTGAACCTGTGGAAGCACGTCCGGCTCATATCAACGGTTATTTATTGGATGCGTCTGATGTGTTCGTGGAGGCGAGGAGTCAGAAGACCGGTCCGTAAGGTCTTTGCCGTCCCGGATGGAAGAAATTCTGTAGGAATAAGGAGAGCCTCCCCAATTTGGAGAGGCTCTCCTTATAACCAATCTGGCTACCTTCTGATTACCCTTGGAGTCCAAAACAGCTTGATTTCAAGGGAAACTGGGTATAGGCCTCAGATGTGGAAGTACAGCTCGTACTCCAGCGGGGTCGGAGCCAGGCGGGCCTGGTCGATTTCGCCACGCTTGATGCCGATCCAGGTTTCGATCAGGTCGTCGGTGAAGACGTCGCCTGCGGTGAGGAAGTCATGATCTTCCTCAAGGGCATCCATGGCCTCTGCCAGGGAGCTCGGAACCTGCTTGATGCCTGCGTGCTCTTCCGGCGGCAGCTCGTACAGATCCTTGTCGACCGGCTCCGGAGGCTCGATGTGGTTCAGGATGCCGTCCAGACCTGCCATCAGCTGTGCGGAGAAGGCGAGGAACGGGTTGCAGGACGGATCCGGAGCACGGAACTCGATGCGCTTTGCAGCCGGGGAGGTGCCGGCCAGCGGGATACGGATGGCGGCGGAGCGGTTGCGTGCGGAGTACACCAGGTTGACCGGAGCTTCGAAGCCCGGGACCAGACGGTGGTAAGAGTTCAGGGACGGGTTGGTGAAGGCCAGCACGGAGGAGGAGTGCTTGATCAGGCCGCCGATGTACCAGCGGGCAAGGTCGGACAGACCACCGTAGTTCTTCTCATCGTAGAACAGCGGCTTGCCGTCCTTCCACAGGGACTGGTGGCAATGCATGCCGGTGCCGTTGTCGCCTGCGATCGGCTTCGGCATGAAGGTTGCGGCCTTGCCTGCCAGAGCGGCGGTCTCGTGAACGACGTACTTGTACTTCATCAGGTCATCGCCTGCGTGCTGCAGAGAGTTGAAGCGGTAGTTGATCTCCTGCTGGCCAGCGCCGGCGACCTCGTGATGGGAACGCTCGAGGATCAGACCGACCTTCTGCAGGTTGGCGACCATGTCGTCACGCAGATCCTGGGTGTGGTCGATCGGCGGAACCGGGAAGTAGCCGCGCTTGACGCGGTTCTGAATGCGATGTTCGGGGTGCCGTCGTCTTCGGTGTCGATGCCGGAGTTCCACGGAGCTTCGATGGAGTCGACCTCGTAGAAGGAGCGCTGCATGCTGTTCTCGAAGCGCACCTTGTCGAAGATGAAGAACTCGGCTTCGGGAGCGAAGGAAGCGGTGTCGGCGATGCCGGTGGACTTCAGGTAGGCTTCGGCCTTGCCGGCGACCTGGCGCGGGTCGCGGGAGTACGGCTCGTCAGTCAGCGGGTCGACGATGGAGAAGGCCACGTCGAGGGTCTTGTGCTTGCGGAACGGGTCGACGAAGGCGGTCGTGACATCCGGGATCAGCTTCATGTCGGACTCGTTGATGGCCTGGAAACCCTGCACGGACGAACCATCGAACGGCATGCGTCGGTGAAGGCGTTGTCAATGAATTCGCTGGCCGGGACGGTGAAGTGCTGCTGAACGCCGATCAGATCGGTGAAACGCACGGAGACGTACTCGATGCTTCCTTGTTGATCAGTGCTTCGACCTCTTCAGGCGTGTGGGCGAAAATCTTATTCTCTGCCACAATCGCTCCTTTGTTCTTGAGAACTTGTTTGAGAACTTACAATCGACAAGTCTAGAAATGTGAGTTTCACGCGCTCGTCAATTGGGTTACGATTATGTTTCGAGATGGGCAACAGGCGGTGTAATCCGCGTTTTTCCAATGTTTTGGGATTTATGAAATTCGTCGCGTCTCAGTGTCGCGTTTCAAGTAGTGGACGGTCTGACGGTTGTCGGTCGGGACCCGGCCGGATATGGGAAAGCCCCCGCGTCGATGTCCCGCGGGGGCTTTCCCGATGTATGAATGATGCCGGTTCGGCGTGAGGTTGCCCGCCGAAGATCAGCGGCCTCGCATCGCGCGGCGGCTGACGTGCTGCATGCGCGTGGGATCGATGCCCTTGGGGATGCCCATGCCGTTCTTGGTCTGCAATGTGCGCAGACGGGCGTTCAGTTTCTCCAGCTCGGCCTTGGTGAGGATGAAACGCTCGCGCGGGTGGATCTTCGCCAGGAGAGCGTTCTTGTGGTGCGTCGGGCGGTACGCCTTGCGGCGGATGATGTTGCTGCGCAGCTTCTTCAGCGGCACCTGACCCTGGCCGTTGCCGACCATCACACGGTACACGGGGATCTGCGAGCCGGCGGTGACGCTCTTGATGGACTGCTCCTGGCGGTCCATCGCGCGCTTGACGCGATCGTAATCGCCTTCACCGAGCAGGTAGATGCCGTTGTATCCGGTGCCGCGCCAAATGGCGTCCTTGGTGCGCGGATCCACCCACACCGGCTGCTCGGGGAAGTTGAAGCCGGCCTTGTTGATGTTGCGCAGCACGCTGATGGCCGCGCCGGTCTTGCCGTCGAGCTGCTTGTATCCGACCATGTCGCGCGGCGGGTGAGCACGATGGTCGACAGCAGCATGCCGAGCATGATGGCGATGAGCATGAGGAACACCCACGTCAGCACCGTCCAACGGAATATGATGCCGAGGATGACGAACACGATCACGGGCACGAGGAACGCGCCGGCGATCAGCGCCGGAAGCATCTTGTCTTCCTTGTGCGTGTACTTGAAGATCGTTATGATCTGTTTGATCGTGCCCTGCTTCTTGGGCTTCGTCTGCTTGGTCTTCTCGTCCTTGCCTGCCATCAACTTCCTCGCTTGGTCTAGGGTGAACACACTGAGCGACAAGTTTACCAGCAGATGTGCCCTTCTGCCGACCATGAGCCGCCGCGTCGCTCGTTCGCGGTGTCTTTATCGGGTGTGCAGCGGCCGGTCGTCGGCTTTGAGCAGCGTCTCGCCCAGCGTCTCGCTGAAGGTGGGATGGGGATGGATGAGACGCGCGGCGTCGGAAAGCGGGGTGTGGTTGCCGACGAGCTGTTCCGCTTCCGCGATGATGTCGGATGCGACGGGCGCGACCATGTGCACGCCGAGCACGACCCTGACGCCGGGCTGTTGCGCGCGGATGCCGCTGACGAGCGACAGAGATCCGCCGGAGTCGCTCATCATCATGCGGGCGTTGGACATCATCGGGTACACGGTCTCCTTGATATCGGAGAGGTCGTCGCGCTGTTTCGCGTCGGTCGCGGTCAGTCCGACGCTGGCGGCCTCGGGGTTCGAGAACACGATCTGCGGGATGGTGTCCTCATCGAGCGGCTTTGGATCGAGTCCGGCGATGGATTCCGCGGCGATGATGCCCTGCTCGAACGCGCGGTGAGCGAGCGCGTGCCCTTCGGTGATGTCGCCGACGGCCCATATGCCTGCGACCGGCGTGCGGCCGTATCCGTCGGTCGTGATGAATCCATGGTCGTCGACGGTCACGCCGGCGTCACGTATCCAACCGTCGGAGGTCAGCGGATCCCGCCCGATCGCGACGAGCACGAATTCGCCTTCGGCGATGTGCTCGGTGGAGCCGCCGTCCTTGGCGCTGGTGTAGTGCACGAGGGCTCCCATGTTGACGCCGGTGTCGATGTGGGTCACCGTCGAGCGGTCGATGACGTCGATGCCGTGTCGTTTGAGCTCACGCGTCAGGGTCACGCCGGCGCGGCGATCCCATCCAGAGAGCACACGGTCCTTGCGGATAAGCATCGTGACCTTGCATCCGGCGGCGTTCCACATGGAGGCGAATTCGGCGGCGATCGCGCCCGCGCCGATGATGACCGCGTTATGCGGCATCGCCATCGACATCGCCCGCGTCGAATCGATGATCGCGCCACGGAACGGCTCGCCGGGCAGCTGCCGCGGGACGGATCCCATGGCGAGCACCACATCCTGAGCGGTGATGTCGTAGGACGGGCCGATGTCTTCCGGCACGTCCGAGCGCACAGACCGTTGCACGTCCTGCCCGTCAGCAGGTGCGGCGATGTGCACGGTGATGGGACGTGCCGCGCCGGTGATCGAGGCGACGCCCCGGAACACGGTGACGCCCCGATGGGCGAGCAGACCTGCCAGCCCTTGCGTCATCGTGTCGACGATGCGCTTCTTGTAATCGTGCAGCGTCCCGTAGTCGATGCCGTTGATGGTGGCGGAGATGCCCAGTTCGCCGGCGTACCGGATGGAGTCGATTGCGTGGGTGGCGCTGATCAGCGCCTTCGACGGGATGCACCCGCGGTTGAGGCAGGTTCCGCCGAGCGTTGCGTCGCGTTCGATCATGGCCACGCGTTTGCCGAGCTCGCGCCCGCAAAGCTGTGGAATATCCGCCGGGTCCACCGCCGATTATCGCGATGTCAAAAGCTTCACTCATGTTCGACTCCTTTGCGCTCGTACCAAAACCATCCCCATCGTAATACCTTACGCCCGCCGGCGGCTGAGCTGTGGAGCAAATAGCAGGGCTGTTCGTAGGCCAAGAGCGAGCAAGGTGGGTGCTGTCTTGCCTTCGCTGGCGGCGGGGCTGTCGGGCGCAGCGAGACTGGGGTGGTTTCACGCAGCTAGGGCATACAAAAAACGGCGCTCCCACTATCGGGAGCGCCGTCAGGAAAGCAGCAGGGCGGCTGTCACTTCGGCCAGTTGCCGCGTTTGGGGCTGCGCGGTTTGGGCAGACGCCAGCGGCGCACCTGAATCGCGCGGCTCCAGGCATACGATGCGGAGCGCGAGCCCTTGGCAACGGATGCCTCGCCATACTTCTCGATGAGCTTCTTCTTCAGCTTGCGCCACATGACAGCCACGTCGATGATCACGGCAATCAGGTACACGTACAGCAGAATCATCATCGGGACCGACAGCTGCGGCGCGATGGTGGTGACGAGAATCGAGCCGAGCAGCATGACGAACGCAACCGGGATGAAGAACTCGCCGAGGTTGCGGCGCGCGTCGACGTAGTCGCGGATGTACACGCGCCACGGCAACCGTTCGGCCTTCGGCATGCGGTTGATGTCGCCGGTGCGCATCGCCTCGTACTCTTCGTCCTCGCGCTTGCGGATCCGCTCCTTCGCGGCCTTGGCGCTGGCCTTGCGGTCCGGCGGCACCAGAGGACGCAGGTTACGCGCCTGCGCCTGCTTCATCTTGGGGGTCGGACGGCCTTTCCCGACGGTCTTGGCGGGCGATTCCTCTTCGACCGGCTCCTGGGCCTTGTCCTTCTTGAAAGGGTTCCATGTCATAATCCGTCAGAATACGGCCACGCCTCGACGCTGGAAAGCCGGACGAACCGGTTACAATGGCAGCTGATATGACCATCTGTTCCAGGCCGGCCGGTTCGTGCCGGCGGGATGGATGATGACGAACGCAACAGTAAGGAGCATCATGACCGCAGTGTTTTCCGACGAGCTGCGCGCGCGGGTCGAAGCCGATTTCGGCCGCGTCGTCGATCTGCTGGGCCGTAAGATCGCGCTGAAGTCGATTTCCGCCGAGGGCATCACCGCCGAGCATATGAAGCGGTCCGCCGAATTCGTAGCGGACGAGCTGCGCCAGGTCGGCATCGACGCGAAGGTCGTCCAATCGCGCAACCCGGATGGCACGCCCGGTGCATGGGAGGTCATCGGCTCGAAGATCGTCGACCCGCAGGCCCCCACCGTGCTGCTGTACGCGCACCACGACGTGCAGCCTGTGCCGGATCCGTCCGCATGGGACACTGACCCGTTCGTCGCCACCGAGGTCGGCACGCGCCTGTACGGCCGCGGCTCGGCGGATGACGGCGGCGGCATAGCGATTCACTCGGGCGCGATGAAGGCGCTCGGCGACGATCTCAAGGTCAACATCAAGGTGTTCGTCGAGGGCGAGGAGGAGATGGGCTCGCCGAGCTTCATCCCGTTCATCGAGGATCATCGCGACGAGTTCGCGTCCGACGTGATCGTCGTGGCCGACTCGGGCAACTGGTCCGCCGATATTCCGTCGCTGACCACGTCGCTGCGCGGCAACACCTGTGTGGACGTGAACGTCAAGGTGCTGCACCATCCGGTGCACTCCGGCCAGTACGGCGGCCCCATCCTCGATGCGAACACGCTCGCCGCGATGCTCATCGCCTCGATGTACGACGCCAACGGCGACCTTGCTGTGCCGGGCGTGGCCGCGCAGGAGCCGGTCGGTGGCCTGCAGCGCGACCTTGACGAGGCCACCGTGCGCGAGGACGCCGGCATCGTCGACTCCTATCGTCTCGCCGGCACCGGTTCGCTCGCTTCCAGGCTGTGGACCAAGCCGAGCGTGACCGTGATCGGCTTCGACGCGCATCCGGTCGAGGCTCATTCAACGTGGTCAGCCCCGAGACCACGTTCCGCCTGTCCCTGCGCACCGCGCCGAGCCAGCACCCGCAGGAGGCGCAGGACGCGCTTGCCGCGTTCCTGCAGGCACACGCCCCGTTCGGCGCCGAGGTGAAGGTCACCAAGTTGGAGAACGGCATGGGCTGGGCGATGGACCCGAACGCGGTCGCCACCAAGGATGCACTCGCGGCCATGGAGGAGGCGTTCGGCGTGGCGCCGATCAACAAGGGCGAGGGTGGCTCGATCCCGTTCATCCCTGAGCTGCAGCGCATCTTCCGTCCGCGCAGGTGCTCGTCACCGGCCCGGAGGATCCGAAGGCCAACGCACACAGCCCCAACGAGTCGATCTCGCTGCCCGGCTTGAAGAACAACATCCTCGCGGAGGCCCTGCTGCTCGCCAAGCTCGGCGAGTAAGGCCGGCAGCTGCCCCCGTTTCCCCGGGAACAGGTTGGGTGGCATACCCGAAACGGGTATGCACCGGTGTGCTGCGACGATGCGGTGTCCTCCGTTCCGGTAGCCGGCGGCGGTTTTCGGTTGCCCGCCGTGGCTCTTTTGGTGGTGCGGTGAACAATAGAGGGAATGAACACATACTCCGAACCGGATCATTTGACCGGCTATTGCGCCGATGCCAGAGTCGCCATCGTCGACAATGACGAGCGCGCTTGGAGTCTGTAGTCTCGCTGTTTGCTGATCGCCTACCTCAAATCAATGTTATCTGGTCGACGACTGAGGGGTTGAGAGCAATCAAATCATGCAAGGAGCATGAGCTCAAGCCGGATTTGCTGCTTCTTGATATGTCATTGGAAGGCATCCAGGGGCCTTCGGTATGTCGTGGCATCCGTAGATTCGATGGGAGGGCCTGCTATGAATGGACTTCATAGCATCATATGATGGGTGAACGGGATCATCGAACCAAAGGCGGTCGAGGATGAAAAAACGGCGTAATCGCGGCAAAAACGGCAAAACAGTCGGCAATGGCAGCATCTCCAGACCCGCAATAGCGACGTATATCTGTGATATGGCTGCTGCTGGCGTGGTGGTCGCGGTGTCGCTGACGGTCGGGGCATGCGCTTTGTGGCTGCCCGACCGGGCACCCGCACTGCTCGGCTCCGCCAAGGAGATCACGAGCGCGCCGGCCGGAGTGCAGGAGTACACGGGAGCCACCCAGGTCACCATGATTCCCACGGTCTCTCAGACGCGCGAACTGGTCGGCAACGCCTCCGGCACAGTGACGGAGGACATGTCATCGCAGGGATTGACCTCTGGCAAGACCGCGATGAAGGTCAACGGAGTCTCGGTGGTGGCACTGGCGACAGCCACGCCGATGTACCGCGACCTCGCCACCGGGGACAAAGGCGACGACGTGCTCGCACTCAACAACGAACTCGCACGCCTCGGACTGCCGGCCTCGGCGAAATCCACCACATATACATGGAACACGTCTCAAGGAGTGAAGCAGCTCATGAGCGCCGCCGGCAACACGTCGGACGGTTCATTGCCGCTGACCGACGTGCTGTGGATACCTGCCGCGAGCGTGCGGGTCAACGAATGGGCCGGCACTGTCGGGGCGACCGTGGCCGGGGGAAGCGTCGTTGGGAAGGTGCCCGGCAGTGTCACGAAATTCTCCATCCAGAACGGGCAGCCGTCGGAACTCGACCGGACGGTCACCCTGATCGGGCAGACCGCCACGCTGAAAGCCGGCACCACCGAAGTGGATGACGCCGAGTTCTGCGCCAAAGTCGCCGCCACACAGGAATTCCAGTCACTCACCAGCGACATGCTCGCCACAGGTCTGGAAGCCAGCGTGCAGCTTGTGAATCCGGTGCAGGCGCTGCGCGTGCCGGCCGCGTCGGTGATCGGCGTCAACGGCAGCAAGGGGTGCATCGTCTCGGGTGGCAAGACCATCAAGGTGTCAATTGTCGGATCCGAGCTCGGGGCGAGTCTCGTCGAGCCCCAAGGCGCCGATGCCGCGGCGATCACCTCGGTTGAGATAGGCAGTGGTCTGACCGGCGAAAGCTGCCGATGATGACGGGGGAAGATGTATACGCCGGTGCCGGAGTCGGTGCCGCGCCGCAGCCGGAGCGATCGGTGAGCGTACATGATTTGGCGCATAGGTTCCCCGGAACGGACGTGTTGTTCGAACATCTGGATTTCACAGCGATACCCGGCCAGACCGTGGCGATATGCGGGCCATCCGGATGTGGCAAGTCGACGCTGCTGTCGATTCTTGCCGGATGGGAGAAGCCGTACCATGGCACGGTGGAACGCAAGAACGTGGAACGTGTAGGCTGGGTGTTTCAGAACCGTACGGCGTGCCCGGGCGAACGGCTCTGGACCACGTCGTGTTCCCGCTGCTGGCCAAGGGGATGCGCCGGCGCGAAGCGGAGCCGCAGGCGTTGGAGGCCATGTGGCTGTTCGACTTGGAGTATGCGGCCGACCGGCGGTTCAGCGAACTGTCGGGCGGCGAGGCGCAGCGGCTCATGCTGGCCCGTGCAGTATGCTCCAGACCTGACATGCTGCTCGTGGACGAGCCGACTGCACAATTGGATACGCGCACCGCGCACTCGGTGAGCCACGTGCTCGGGAACCTGGCCGGACAGGGCATGATCGTGCTGGTCGCCACCCATGACCCGGACACGCGCGACGCCTGCGGTCGCGTCATCGACCTGGCCGACTACGCCCCCGGCGATAACGAGGACTCCAGTTTTGCCACCGCTGGCGGAAACGAACCCGCTGAGCCTACCGATTCCGCCCCGCTGGCGGGGGCTCCCGCGAAGCGTATGGGGGTGGTCCCACCGACGACTCAACTGACATCGCCGAAAATGGATCGGAGGTGCGCTCATGAGACTGGGATCCATCATCTCGGAGACGCTGCGCAACATCGCCTCGGGCACCGCGCATGCTCTCACCATGTTCCTCGCCGTGCTGTTCGCCGGCACCCTGCTCGGAGGATACGAGGCGATGTCGGTCATGGGGTTGGAAACCGAAGCCGCGGTGCGCATCCGCGCATTCGCCGACGTGAAAACCGTGGTCGGCGGCAATGTCGACGGACTCGCCTGCGACCGGCTCTCCGACCATGGCGACCCGTCGTTCATTTCCGGGGCGATGCGGTCCGGCCCGCAGGTCGTGCCGCTGGCAACGAAAGGCATCGAACTGTCATCATATGAGGTGACCGCGGGCATGATACGGCTCATCACCGCCGGAGACCCGCAGGAGGTTCCGGACTCGTCCGGCGTGTGGGTGTCATCCGACGTCTCCCATGATTTCGGTCTCGTCAAGGGCAGCCGCATGCAGACGAATCATGGCATGGTCACCGTGGCGGGCGTGTTCGATTGGCTGAATGACGGCAGGGACACGCGGTTCGCCTATGCGATGATCGCACCGGCGGCATCGAGCGGCGGCGTGTTCCAGGAATGCTGGGCAAAGCAGTGGCCGCAAAGCGACCAGATGGACGAGCTACTGTTGTCCACCGCCACGAAGAACCCGAAATCGGAGATGCGTCCCGGTGTGACCGCTCTTAACAAGGGGTTCGATGCGCATTATGACGCGCAGAAGGGCTATCTGACCCGTGTGACCCGTTGGATGCCGTATCTTGGACTGGCGGTCGGCCTGCTGCTAGGCGTGATCTCGGTACGCCGCCGCCGGCTCGAATATGCAGGCGCGTTGCACTCGGGCGAATCTAAGGGCGCGCAGCTGCTCGGTATCGAACTGGAATCACTGATCTGGGCAGGAGCCGGCACGCTCGCGGCATGCGCGCTGCTCTCCGCGTACGCGCTGCGCATGTCGCAGTCCGACCCTCTTGCCGTGTTGCTGGCCGCCGTTCGTACGCCGCTCGTGTTGCTGGCTGGAGTGCTCGTCTCCTCGCTGTTGACGGGATCGGTGATCCGACAGACGCAGCTGTTCCGCTACTTCAAGAACCGGTAGCGCCTAATCCCGTGTCACTTCGCCAGTCCCATCTGGTATTTCAGGGTCATCACGCGCGTCGCGGAGGCCGTCACCTTCTTCGCGAAGGCCGGGTCGGACTGCGCACGGGCGATGATACCGTCAAGAATCGGCGTCACATATGACGTATCGCCTATGCACGCCAAATCGCCGCCGGCGTCCACCAGACGCACGCCCAGGTCCTTGGTCGCTATGCCGCTGACCGCCGCGGCCGAAAGGGAGTCTGAGATCACCACGCCGTCATAGCCGACGCTGCCGCGCAGCGTGCCGTCGATGATCTTGCTGGAGAACGCGGCGGGCGCCGACGAGTCGATGCGCTGGTAGGTCGCCAGCGACATCATCACCATAGCCGCTTCGCCTGCTTGATCGTGGTGTTGAACGCGCCTGTCTGCTCGCCATCAAGCGTGGTTATGGTGTCGAGGATGCCTTCGGTCGTGAAATCGGTATTGCCGGTCACCGCGCCAAACCGGGGTAGTGCTTGACGGTTGCGCCGACGCCCGCGTCGCGCATGCCTTCGATGAACGCGATGCCGTGCTGCGCGTTTCCGTTGGAATCCAAACCGAAATCGCGGTTCAGCGCGCCAATCGGAGCGTTCGAGGAACGCTTGACCTGCACCGTCCCCAATACCGGGGCCAGGTCGATGTTGATGCCGGCTTGCTTGAGCTGGCGCCCCAGGTCTTTGCGGAGGAGCGCAGCGTGTCAGCGCTCATCTGGCCCTGCGCCACCGCGGACGGCATCGTGTCGAATCCACTGCCCTTGAGATGCTGCACCTGGCCGCCTTCCTGATCGGTGGAGACGATCAGCTGGTTGCCGCTCGGAGCATAGCTTTGCAGCGCGTCAGCGGCGGTCTTGGCTGCGGCTGTGCCGTTGTTCCAGTTGCCGATGAGCACCACGGAACCGACATGGCGTGTGCTGATGAGGCGCTGAGATCGGCCGGATTGCCGCCTGCGAACATCGGTGCCATGATGAGCTGCCCGGCCCGTTCGTCGAGACTCATCGTGGCGATGGCGCGGCTCGCCTTGGCCGCGGGGGAGTCACCGGCTGCCTTCTGATGCTCCTGAGATTTCTGCGGTTTCGGTGTGGGGGCCTTGTCGCGGTTCAGCGTCGAAGAGGAGGACTGTGGCTGCGCGAGATGTTCGAGCGTGTCTTTTTGCTGGGGGCGCAGCATCCACCATGCCGTGCCTGCCGCCACAAGGGCCACCACGCAGAGCATGGCCGCGATGATGGTGGGGGCTGAACTGGGGCGCGGCCTTCTGCCGCCGTGTTTGATCTGCTGCATCCTCATATGCACTAGCGTAGGCCATCATGTGTAGTGGTTGTGAAACGGTTGTACGACGGCTGTGTTCTCAGCTCAGAGCATGACCAGCTTTCCTAGCCTTCGATAGGCTTGTATCATGTCTTTTTTGATATGTTGGGTATGTTCGATCCCGGCGACGGGCCACGCGGGCCACGTCGGGACTCCGGTGCGACCGATGACGATCCGGTGATCGTCGATGTGCAGGCGGATGGCGACG
>ENA-OUNI01000052-OUNI01000052.1-human-gut-metagenome-genome-assembly--contig:-NODE-52-length-40726-cov-9.015099_pt1 | contig 40726 bp, 54 predicted proteins | sample MGYA00242499_ERZ504580 | MGnify/ENA primary metagenome ERZ504580 (study PRJEB26092, sample SAMD00036315) | human gut metagenome | host: Homo sapiens | study: EMG produced TPA metagenomics assembly of... | reverse complement strand
CGTTCGTGGCGCGTCTGGTGGAGACCAGTCTGCGCGAGCTGGACGAGGGCGTGGTGGAAGCGGCCCAGGAGCATGGGCGCAACGCCGTTCCAGATCATTACCAAGGTGATGATCCCGGAATGCCTGCCCGGCTGATCTCCAGCATGACCACCGCACTGACCACCATTCTGGGCTACTCGGCCATGTCCGGTGTCATTGGCGGCGGCGGTCTGGGCAAGATCGCTTTGTCTACGGCTATTACCGCTACCAGACCGATATCATGATCGTGTGTGTCATTTTGCTGGTGCTGATGGTTCAGGTGTTCCAGACTTTGGGCACTGCTTGGGCCACCAGAAGCGATAAGCGGCTGCGGAAGTAACTCCTTCAGTCGCACTTCGTGCGCCAGCTCCCTTGGAGAGGGAGCCTCTGGCGAAGAGGAAAACTTTCCGGTATTGCCAAAGCCGAAAGGTTTTGACGGAAGGCGTTCTCTCTTCATTTCGCCCCCGGACGGGAACTAAAATTTAACGTTTCAATTCCCCGCCGGAGGCTGCAACACTCCTGCGGGGAATTGTGCTATATGGACAAACCCAGTAAAGGAGTATGTAGTATGAATCGCGATACCATCTGCGTGCAGGGCGGTTACACCCCCGGCAACGGCGAACCCCGCCAGATCCCCATTATCCAGTCCACCACCTTCAAGTATGCCACCAGCGAGGACATGGGCAAACTGTTCGATCTGGAAGCTGACGGCTACTTCTATTCCCGTCTGCAGAACCCCACCTGCGACCTTGTGGCTAAGAAGATCTGCGAGCTGGAAGGCGGCACGGCTGCAATGCTGACCAGCAGCGGTCAGGCTGCAAACTTCTTTGCCCTGTTCAACCTCTGCGAAGCAGGCGACCACATCGTGGCATCCAGTACCATCTACGGCGGCACCTTCAACCTGATCTCCGTCACCATGAAGAAGATGGGAATCGATGCCACCTTTGTGGACCCGCTGTGCACCGAGGAAGAATTGAACGCCGCATTCCAGCCCAACACCAAGGTGGTGTTCGGTGAGACCATCGCAAACCCGGCCCTGACCGTGCTGGACATTGAGAAGTTTGCCAAGTGCTCACGCCCACGGTGTGCCGCTGATCGTGGACAACACCTTTCCCACGCCGGTCAACTGCCGCCCCTTTGAGTGGGGCGCGGATATCGTGACCCACTCCACCACCAAGTACATGGACGGTCATGGCGCGGTGCTGGGCGGTGCCATCGTGGACGGCGGCAAGTTCGACTGGATGGCCCATGCCGAGAAGTTCCCCGGCCTGTGCACCCCGGACGACAGCTACCACGGCATCACCTACGCCGAGCGTTTCGGCAAAGAGGGTGCCTTTATCACCAAGCTACCGCGCAGCTGATGCGTGACTTTGGCTCCATGCAGTCGCCCATGAACGCCTACATGCTGAACCTCGGTCTGGAAAGCCTGCATGTGCGGATGCAGCGCCACTGCGCCAACGGCATGGCCGTGGCAGAGTTCCTTGAAAGCCATCCCAAGGTGGCCTACGTGAACTACTGCGGCCTGGAGTCCAGCCCGTACCATGCACTGGCGGAGAAGTATCTGCCGAATGGCAGCTGCGGCGTGGTCAGCTTTGGTCTGGCCGGCGGCCGTGAGGCTGCAAGCATCTTTATGAAGAACCTGAAGCTGGCAGCCATCGAGACCCATGTGGCCGATGCCCGCACCTGCTGCCTGAACCCTGCATCCAGCACCCACCGCCAGATGAACGATGAGCAGCTGAAAGCCGCCGGTGTGCCCGCAGAGCTGGTGCGCATGAGCTGCGGTCTGGAAAGCAGCGAAGACCTTATCGCAGATATTGCGCAGGCGCTGGATAAAATCTAAAAGGTGAGTTCAGCAGCATCTATCGGTTCCGGCCCTTCTCGTAAAAACGCGTTTGGAGCGCCCCGCAGGGCGCGACAAACGCAAAATATAAAAATAAATTCCGCTGAAGATAGCCAGAGCGTCAGCGGAGGCTATTCTAAATCGTTAGGAGTACGAACTATGCCGCTGATCATCCCCAAGACCCTGCCTGCTTACGATGCCCTCTACAACGAAAATATCTTCGTCATGCATCGTGAGCGCGCCCTTGCCCAGCACATCCGCCCGCTGGAGATCCTGATCCTGAACCTGATGCCCACCAAGATCACCACTGAGACCCAGATCGCCCGTCTGCTGGCAAATACCCCGCTGCAGGTGCACATGACCCTGCTGCAGACGGCCAGCCATGCGGCGACCCACGTTTCGGCAGCACACCTCGAATCGTTCTATAAGAACTTCAACGAGGTGAAGAACAACCGCTACGACGGCATGATTATCACCGGCGCACCGGTGGAGACCATGGACTTTGAGCAGGTGGATTACTGGCCGGAGCTGTGCGAGATCATGGACTTCAGCGAGACGAATGTCTACTCCACCTGCATGTGTGCTGGGGTGCACAGGCTGGCCTGTACTACCACTACGGCGTGCACAAGCAGCTGCTGCCGGAAAAGATGTTCGGCGTGTTCGAGCACCGGGTCACCCGCCCGTCGAACCCTTTGGTGCGCGGCTTTGACGAGGTGTTCTATGCGCCCCACAGCCGCCACACCGGCATCAGCCGCGAGGATGTGGACAACTGTAAGGCTCTGCGCATCCTTGCCGAGAGCGATGCGGCCGGGCCCTTCCTCATGAGCACCGAGAACGGACGGCAGATCTTTGTCACCGGCCACCCGGAATATGACAAATACACGCTGGATTCAGAGTACCGCCGCGATGTGGACAAGGGCCTGCCCATCCATGTGCCGGTGAATTACTACCCGGACGATGATCCCACAAAGCCGCCGCTGTTCCGCTGGCGTGCCCACGCCCACCTGCTGTATGAGAACTGGCTGAACTACTATGTCTACCAGAACACCCCCTATGATCTGGGCGAGATCCAGCGCGTAAAGCACGAATAAATGCAAAAGAAAACCGGTATTGCGTCAAAATTGCGCGATACCGGTTTTTATGCTATACTGTTCCTGCGGCCCTTCTCCATTCCCCTAACCGCGGAAAGGAGGTGGTAACCAATGGAAGTCTTCGTCTCATTTATACAGACTGTCGGAGCAGAGGTAGTTGCCTACTATCTGTGCAAGTGGCTTGACAGCCTGTTCTTCAAGGGCAGTAAGCACTAACCCAAGAAGCCCCCCGGTAGTATCAGTACCGGGGGGCTTTTGGTTTTTTCGTGGTAACCACGGAACAGGCCTTCATCTCATTGCCTATCTTTAGTATATGCAGTTTTGGGCAAAAGTCAAGCGATGAAATGTAAATTATTTTTTACGCCTTACCGGCTTTTTCTTGCGCACGCTGTAGCCAAAGGTGCCCAGCTTCCGGCCCAGAGCCAGATAGTCGCCGTGGCTGTAGACGATGAGCTTTGCCTTTTCGAGACACAGCTTGCCGCTTTCGTCCAGCAGGTTTTCGTCCACATCACAGGCCGCCACTTCGGCAAGGAACAGATCGTGGCTGCCCAGCGGGATCACCTGTGTCACTCTGCACTCAAGATTCACCGGGCTTTCTTCCATAATGGGACAGTCGGTCAGCACGGTGCCGGGGGCGGCGTGCAGGCCGCAGGCGGCAAACTTGTTCACGTCACGGCCGCTTTTCACGCCGCACCAGTCCACCGAACGCACCAGCGCTTCGGTGGGCAGATTGATGGCAAACTGTCCGCTTTCCTGAATGAGGTGGTGGCTGTAGCGCTCCGGCCGAACGCTGATGGACACCATGCTGGGCTGGGTGCAGATGGTGCCCGTCCAGCCGATGGTGATGAGATTGGGCTTTTCCAGCCCGCCGCAGGACACCAATACCGGCGGTTCCGGGTTCAGCAGGGTGCTGCCCCGCCAGCTCTGTTTGCTCATCCGTGATACTTCCTTTCGTAGGGTGCCCAGGTGCGCTCGCTGATGATGTAGCGCGGGCGGCTTTCGTCTCCATATAAATTTTGCCGATATACTCGCCGATCACGCCTAAGCACACCAGCTGCACGCCGCTCATGAAGCAGACGATGCAGATAGTGGAGGCCCAGCCGGCCACCACGCTGCCCATGGCAGCTTCGATGATGGCCCAGATGACTCCGATAAAGCTGATCAGGCTCACAAAGATGCCAGATCCGGTAATAAGGCGGATGGGCTTGTTGGAAAGACTGGTGATGCCGTCAAAGGCAAGGGCCAGCATCTTGCTCAGCGGATAGTGGCTCTCACCGGCAAGGCGTTCGTGGCGCTCATAGGTGACAACATCGCTCTTGAAGCCAACCAGCGGCACCATGCCGCGCAGGAAAATGTTCACTTCCCTGTAGTCGGCAAAGCTTTCCAGCACACGGGTGCTGATGAGGCGGTAGTCTGCGTGGTTGAACACGATGTCTGCGCCCAGAGCGTTCATCACATGGTAAAAGCCCTCGGCGGTGAAGCGCTTGAAGAAGGTGTCTGTATCGCGGCGGCTGCGCACGCCGTAGACCACCTCGGCACCGTCCAGATACTTTTTAACCATCTCGTCCATGGCGTTGATGTCGTCCTGACCATCACAGTCGATGGAAATGGTAACATCGCAGGTGCCGCTGTGCAGTGCCTCCATCAAGCCTGCCAGCACGGCGTTCTGGTGGCCGCGGTTGCGGCTCTGGGAAATGCCGATGTAGTGCTCGTCCTGTGCGGCAAAACTCTGGATCAGTTCCCATGTCTTGTCTTTGGAGCCGTCGTTCACGAACAGCACCCGGCTCTTCTCGCTCACAAGGCCCTGTGCGGCAAGGCCGCTGATCTTTTCCAGAAACATGGGAGCTGTAATGGGTAGCACCTGCTCCTCGTTGTAGCAGGGGATCACGATCCATAAAATCGGTTTTGACATATTTAAAAATACTCCTATATTAAAAATAACAAGATGATGCCGCTGACGGTTACGGCCTTCCAGTGAAAAAGAGTTTTAGAAGAATCCGTAGATTTTTCTAAAACTCAAATATAAAAATAAAGTTTCCGCTGAATACAGCCAAAGCGCACGCGGCGGCTATTCAAATGGTCACTGCACCATCTGCTTCAGCACCTCGGGTTTCAACAGTTTGAAGCTGCTCTTGTAGGTATCCAGCAGGCCGTCCCGCTGCATCTGGCTCAGCTCACGGCTGAGGGCGCTGCGGTCGCAGTTCAGGTAATCTGCCAGCTGGATGCGGGAGAACGGGATGCTGAAGGTCAGGCTGCCAGCCCGCTCGGCTTCACTGAGTAGATAGGCGCACACTTTGGCCCGCAGGCTTTTGAGCACCAGCAGGTCGATGCGGCGGGAGAGGGAAAAATATTTATCGCTGATGGTGCGCACCAGATTGCGCAATGTCTGCTGGTGCGCCGGACTGCCATCCGAAAGCAGCAGCCGCTCGTAGGGAATCAGCAGCACCTCGCAGGGCATCGAAGCCATCACCGTGACCGGGCTTGCCAGACTGGAACCGCTCAGCACATCGCCGAACACGCCGCCCGGTTCCATGTGGGTGATGGGAATGCGCGCACCCTGCGGCCCGGGACGGTAGGCTTCCAGCTCACCGGACAGTACGATGCCCACCCTGCGGTTGGGTTCGCCCGCCAGAACAAGCGCTTCGCCTTTGCCATAGCTGCGCATAACGGCACCCAGCTGAGCCAGCAGGGTCTGCAGCTCTTCAGGGGTCAGACCATTGAATAAAGAGGTGGAGCATAACAGCGGAAGAAAGTTTTTCATCACAATTCCGTGGGAAAGATCCGGCTTCCCACAGCCCTCCTGCAATTCCGTTGCACACGCAACGGTATTTTTGACTCTATTATAGTAAACTTAGACCCGCAAAGCAAATGATTTTGCAAATTTGCCTTGTAAAAAATATGAAAAGACCGACCCATGGTTCTGTGCAAAATTTTCAGGCACAAAATGGCGCGGTTTTGTGAGGAAAGAGGGAACCCCGCATGAAAAAACTGACATCCATGCTGCTGGCTCTGGCCCTTGTGCTGAGCCTTGCCGCCTGCGGCGGTGCGGCATCCAGCTCTGTTGCATCCAGTGCAGCTTCCAGTGAAGCTGTCCCCGAGGCTGCTTCGGAAGCCGCTTCCAGTGAGGAAGCAAAGGAACTGTCCACCACCGATGCTCTGCGCATTGCCGGCCTGAAAGGCCCCACCACTATGGGCCTTGTCAACCTGCTGAGCATGGAAGAGGATGGCACCGCTTCCATGGATTACGACCTGCAGCTTTACGGCGCTGCCGATGAGATCGTGCCGCTGCTGATGAAGGGCGAGCTGGACATGGCTGCCATCCCGGCAAATCTGGCCGCCACCCTGTATCAGAAGACGGAGGGCGGCATTCAGGCTGTGGCCGTCAACACGCTGGGCGTGCTGTACGTAGTGGAAAAAGGCGGCGATACGATCCAGTCCATGGCAGACCTTGCAGGCCGTACCATCCTGTCCACCGGCAAGGGAACCACGCCGGAGTACGTGCTGCGCTATCTTCTGAACGCCAATGGCATCGACCCGGACAAGGACGTGACCATTGAATACTACAGCGAGGCCACCGAGGTCACGGCCCAGATGGCCAATACCGAGGATGCCATTGCAGTTCTGCCCCAGCCCTATGTGACTGCAGCCGGCCTGCAGGACGACACCCTGCGTGTGGCCCTCGACCTGACCGAGGAATGGAACAAGGTTGCGGATACCCAGCTCATCACCGGCGTGACCGTGGTGCGCAAGGAGTATGCCGAGGAACACCCGGATGTTGTGGCCGCATTCCTTACCGACTACGCCAAGAGCGTGGAAGCTGCCAACACCGATCTGGACGGCACTGCCGCTCTGTGCGAGGAGCAGGGTGTTGTGGCCAAGGCTGCCATTGCCAAGAAGGCCCTGCCCAACTGCAACATCGTCTGCCTGACCGGCGACGAGCTCAAGACCAACGCATCCGCTTATCTGCAGGTGCTGTTTGATGCCGACCCCAAGGCAGTGGGCGGCGCAATGCCCGGCGACGATTTCTACTGGACTGCCGAGTGATTCCTCAATAAGCCATCTCTCCGGCCGCTGTGCGATTGGTACGCACGGCGGCTTTTTTGTTTGCATAAAATGCTTGTATCCCAGCTTTTGTGCGCCCTGCACAAATTTAAAGACAATTTTTTGTGAACGAAAATGAATGAAATTGACTGAAAGTGATTGATTTTGGCGCTGTATTTGCTATAATAAAGATGCAATCAACCAAAACAACGCACAAACGGTCATAAACCGTCAAAGATAAGATCAAACCAAAGGAGAGGATGCCGATGCTGGCAGAAGAACGCTTCAGCCTGATCATGGAACAGCTGGACCGCAAACGCACCGTCACGGTGCAGGAGCTGTGTGAGGCGCTGAACACCAGCGAATCCACCATCCGGCGCGACCTGACCGAACTGGACCGGCTGGGCAAGCTGAACAAGGTGCACGGCGGTGCCACCCTGCCGGACAGCCGTTTCCTGGCGGATGAACCCACCATGGAGGCCAAGGAGTCGCAGGCTGTGGAGCAGAAGCGCAGCATCGCGCAGGCGGCGGCAAAGCTCATCAACGCCGATGATTTTGTGTTCATCGATGCAGGCTCCACCACGCTGGAGCTGGTGCGTGCACTGGCAGGGGATGCCCTCAAAGCCAGCTATGTGACCAACGGCGTGGCCCATGCCCGGGCACTGGCCCGAAAGGCTGCCGGGTGTATCTGCCCGGAGGACTGCTGCGGCCCGAGACCGAAGCCATTGTGGGTGCACCCACAGTCACCAGCCTGCAGCGCTACAATTTTACCAAGGCGTTCATGGGTGCCAACGGTGTGGCGCTGGATGCCGGTTTTACCACGCCGGACCCCGAGGAAGCTGCCGTGAAAGCAGCGGCAGTGCACCGTGCACGGGAAGCCTGGTTCCTTGTGGATGATGCCAAGTTTTCCCGCATCTACCCGGCAGTCATTGCGACCTGCAGGGCGGTGCCATTCTCACCAACCGCTGCCCCAACCCCAAATACAAACAATTCACGCTGGTAAAGGAGACGGAAGTATGATTTATACCGTAACATTCAACCCGGCCATTGACTATGTGGTGCGTTTGGATGCACCGCTGGAAGTAGGCGAGGTGAACCGCGCCAAAGGCGAGGACTGCGTGCTGGGCGGCAAGGGCATCAATGTGTCCGGTGTGCTGGCACAGCTGGGCTGCGAGAGCGTGGCGCTGGGCTTTGTGGCCGGTGAGACCGGCGCATGGCTGGAACGCGGTCTTGCTGCACAGGGCTTAAAGACCGATTTTGTGCATCTGGAACAGGGCATGACCCGCATCAATGTCAAGATCAAGGCAGGGCAGGAGACCGAGCTGAACGGCGCGGGCCCCGACATTCCGGAGAGCGCCATGCAGGAGCTGGAAAAGAAGCTGGACAGCCTGAACGAGGACGATATCCTCATTCTGGCGGGCAGCATCCCGGCAAGCCTTTCGCAGGATACCTACGAGCGGCTGCTGGCCCGGCTGCAGGCAGGGGCGTGCGTGCTGTGGTGGATGCCACCCGCGACCTGCTGGTGAACGTGCTGCAGTACCACCCCTTCCTCATCAAGCCCAATAACCACGAGCTGGGCGAGATCGTGGGCAGGGTGCTGACTATGGACGAAGAGATTATTGCTGCGGCCCGCACCCTACAGCAAAAGGGCGCTCGCAACGTGCTGGTAAGCATGGCGGGCGACGGTGCCCTGCTGGTGGACGAAAATGGCGAGGTGCACCGCATCGGCTGCCCCAAGGGCAAGGTCGTAAACAGCGTGGGCGCAGGCGACAGCATGGTGGCCGGCTTTGTGGCTGGCTGGATGCAGACCCGGAGCTATTCCTTTGCACTGCGTCTGGGCACAGCCTGCGGCAGTGCAACGGCGTTCAGCTTGGCCTTGCCACCAAAGAAAAAATCGACGAACTGATGAAGGAAATCTGACCCTCTGTGACGGAGAGGGTTGCAGTTATACAGGAAGGGAGAAAAATCATGCGTATTACGGAATTATTCACCGCGCAGTCCATCGCACTGGATGAGGCTCTGACCGATCAGGAGCAGATCATCAGCCGTCTGGTGGAGCTGCAGGCCACCCATGGCAACATCACGGACAAGGATGCCTACAAAAAGGCCCTTTATGCCCGTGAGGCGGAGGGCTCCACCTATGTGGACAACGGCATCACGGTGCCCCACGCCAAGACCAATGTAGTCACCCGTCCCAGTCTGGCGGCGCTGCGGCTGAGCAGCCCCGTGCAGTACAATGCCGAGGACGACGGTACCACCGACCTGCTGTTTGCCATTGCGGCTCCGGAAAACGGCAGCCTGCATGTGGACATGCTGGCCCGTATGATGCAGATGCTGATGAACGAGGACTTTGTAGAGAAGCTGAAGGCCGCAAAGACCCCTGCAGAGTTCCTTGACTGCATCGATGCACAGGAGGAGGCTCAGTTCGGCGCGGAGAGCTTCACCCAGCAGGAGATTCCCCAGAGCGGCTACCGCATTCTGGCCGTGACCGCCTGCGTCAACGGCATCGCCCACACCTATATGGCAGCGGAAGCCCTGACCAAGGCCGGTGACAAGCTGGGTCTGCCCACCAAGGTGGAGACCAATGGCTCGGATGGAGCAAAGAACATCCTCACCAGAGAAGAGATTGCAAACTGCGACGGCATCATCGTGGCAGCAGAAAAGAAGGTGGAGACCGCCCGCTTCGACGGCAAGCCGGTGCTGTTCACCCGGGTGGACGATGGCATCCACAAGCCGGAGGAGCTCATCAAGAAGATCGTGCACGGCGAGGTGCCTGTTTACCACGCCGAGGGCGGTGCACAGGCCGCCGAGGATGCTTCCGGCAAGGACAGCTTTGGCCGCGCTCTGTACAAGAACCTGATGAACGGTGTCTCCCACATGCTGCCCTTCGTGGTGGGCGGCGGCATCATGATCGCTCTGGCGTTCCTGCTGGACGATTACACCATCGATCCCTCCAACTTTGGCATGAACACCCCGGTCGCTGCCTTCTTTAAGACGGTGGGCAGCGCAGCCTTCGGTTACATGCTGCCCATCCTGTCTGCCTTCATCGCCATGTCCATCGCGGACCGTCCGGGTCTGGCGGTCGGTTTTGTGGGCGGTGTGCTGGCCATGAACGGCACCAACTTTGCAGGCATTGCAGCGGGTGAGACCACCGGTGTTTCCGGCGGCTTCCTTGCTGCACTGCTGGCCGGTTTTGCTGCAGGTACATCGTCGAGCTGCTGAAAAAGATCACCGAAAAGCTGCCTGCCAGCCTGAATGGCATCCGTCCCATGCTCATCTACCCGCTGGGCGGTATGCTCATCCTCGGCGCGGTGATGTGCGGCATCAACCCGGTCATGGGCATGATCAACACTGCCATGACCGATTGCCTGAACGCCATGGGCGGCACCTCCAAGGTGCTGCTGGGTGCCATCGTGGCCGGTATGATGAGCATTGATATGGGCGGCCCGTTCAACAAAGCAGCTTACGTCTTTGGCACGGCAGCCCTTGCCTCCGGCAACTATGAGGTGATGGCCGCTGTCATGGTGGGCGGCATGGTTCCTCCCATCGCCATCGCCCTGTCCACCACCTTCTGCCCCAAGAAGTGGACTGCGACGAGCGCCGCAACGGTATCGTGAACTACGTCATGGGCCTGTGCTTCGTCACCGAGGGTGCGATCCCTTATGCAGCAGCAGATCCGCTGCGCGTCCTGCCCAGCTGCGTGGCCGGTGCAGCGGTGGCCGGTGCGCTCTCCATGACCTTCGGCTGCGCTCTGCGTGCACCGCACGGCGGCATCTTCGTGTTCCCAGTCGTGGACCATACCGCTCTGTACTGTGTGGCGCTGGCTGTGGGCAGCGTGCTGGGTGCTGTGATCCTGAGCCTGCTCAAGAAAAACCGTACCGACGCAGAATAAACGCCATTCCCTCCATATTCGAGATACTTCATAAAACTACAGCAAGCCCGGGAAGACCCGGGGGGCTTGCTGTATTACGCAGGATCGCGCGAAGGATCAGAAGGATAAAAAGAAAAAGTAACCGCCCACGACTTCCAATCCAATCAGATATAACATGATACACCCGCTGTCAAAAACGCGGCAAGAACCATTTTCACAAAAAATACAGCAAAGAACGGCGCGAAACACCGCATTTGCTGGAAAAAGCTTTGCAGCCGCCCTTTTGGATTGCACCCGGTTTTTGAGTGTGGTATACTGTTTCTGTTATGGAAAAGTTCCGGTGCGGTGTGCCGGGCACAGCAAAGAGGAAAAAGGAAACGAACGATGAAAATTGGATTTGACAACGACAAATATCTCTCGATGCAGTCAGAACATATCCGCGAGCGCATCAAGAAATTTGACAACAAGCTCTATCTGGAATTCGGCGGCAAGCTGTTCGATGATTACCACGCGTCCCGCGTACTGCCGGGCTTCCAGCCCGATTCTAAGCTGCAGATGCTGCTGCAGCTGAAGGATCAGGCCGAGGTGGTCATCGTTATCAGCGCCGAGGACATCATCAGCAACAAGATCCGCGGCGACTACGGCATCACCTACGATCTGGATGTGCTGCGCCTGATCGATGCCTTCCAGGAAGTAGGCCTGTATGTGGGCAGCGTGTGCGTGACCAAGTACGCCGCTGCACCGGAGGTGGAGGCCTTTGAAAAGCGGCTGAACGGTCTGGGCATCCGCACCTTCCGCCACTACAAAATTCCCGGCTATCCCAACGATGTGGCCCGCATCGTCAGCGACGAGGGCTACGGCAAGAACGATTACATCGAGACCCAGCGCCCGCTGGTGGTCATCACGGCCCCCGGCCCCGGCAGCGGCAAAATGGCCACCTGCCTTTCCCAGCTGTACCATGAGTACAAGCGCGGCGTGAAGGCCGGTTACGCCAAGTTCGAGACCTTCCCCATCTGGAACATTCCCCTCAAGCACCCGGTGAATCTGCCTACGAGCCGCTACAGCCGACCTGAACGATGTGAACATGATCGACCCGTTCCATCTGGAAGCCTACGGCGTGACCACCGTCAACTACAACCGCGATATTGAGATCTTCCCGGTGGTGAACGCCATGTTTGAGCTGATCGCCGGCAAAAGCCCGTATAAGTCCCCCACGGACATGGGCGTGAACATGGCAGGCAACTGCATCGTGGACGATGCGGTCTGCCGCGAAGCCTCCCGCAAGGAGATCCTGCGCCGCTACTTCAAGTGCCTGTGTGAGCAGAAGATCACCGGCACGGTCAAGGAGACCGAGCGCTACAAGCTGGAACTGCTGATGAATCAGGCCGACCTGACCGTGGGCCAGCGCGAAGTGGAAAAGCAGGCTCATGCCCGCAGCGAGAGCACCGGCGGGGCCCCTGCTGCCGCCATTGAGCTGCCGGACGGCACCGTTGTTACCGGCAAGACCGGTCCGCTGCTGGGTGCAGCAGCATCTGCTCTGATGAATGCTCTCAAGGTGCTGGCCGGTATCCCGCAGGAGACCGACCTTGTGAGTGCGGCTTCCATTGAGCCCATCCAGACCCTCAAGACCAACTATCTGGGCGGCAAGAATCCCCGCCTGCACACCGACGAGATCCTGATCGCGCTTTCCAGCTCGGCTGCTTCCAACGAGCAGGCTGCAGCGGCCATGCATCAGCTGCCCAACCTCAAGGGCTGTGATGTGCACTCCACCGTGCTGCTCTCGGGTGTGGATACCAGCACCCTGAACCGGCTGGGAATGTACCTGACCTGTGACCCTGTTTACGAGGAAGAGGACCGCAAGTACCACAAGCAGTAAATTATACAAAAAACAAAACAGGCGCATCCAAAGGCCGAAAGGCTGGCGGATGCGCCTGTTTTATTGGTTCAGATGCCGGTAAAATAAGGTCTGTACTTTTCTGCGTACAGCTGGGTGCCCATGCGGCGCAGGCCGCCGTACAGGTGCCGCCGGATCAGCGGTTCAATGGCATCCAGGTCTTTTTCCCGGATCACCCGCAAAATTTCCCGGTGCTCGCTCAGCACATCCGGCACATTGTTGGCCCGCACCACATCCAGACGGGTAAAGCGGGAATAATCCGGCTGCGGCTTTGTCAGGTTCTGCCAGATATACCACTTGTTCATGCTGCAAAACCAGATGGCGTGCATTTCCAGATCCAGCGTCAGGAAGGCATTGATATCCACATTGTCTGGGTCGGTCATGGTCTGGGCCATCTCTTCCAGTAGGTCATATTTGTGCTTGATTTCGATGTACTCTTTGGGCGAACAGACCTGAATGAAATCGCGCAGCACCGTGCTTTCAACGGCTGTGCGCTGGTATACGATCTGATCCACGATATCCAGATTGATGGGGGTGACGATGGTGCCCTTGCAGGGAATGATCTGCACAAAGCCGTTCTGTTCCAGCCGCTGCAGGGCAGCGCGCACCGGTGTGCGCGAGATGCCGAACCGCTTGCACAGCTGATTTTCGCTGATGGTCTCTCCGGGCTTGATCTTCAGCGTAACGATCTCATATTCCAGCGTCTGGTAGATGTCCTCCGAATGCAGCTGTTCAGCCATGTGCTCACACTCCATTTACACAGTTGATGATAAGATATTTCTATTTTAGCCTGCTAAAAAGAGATTGTCAACGTATGAGAATGAAGTATACAAATAGCCTGTATACAAGTATAGGAAAAGCTCCAAAATTTATCATATCTGACAAAAATTGATATATCAGATGAAAATGAACGGGATTGTGTCATCAGATTGTAACATCTTTCACGAGAAACGGATAAGATTGTTAGTTATGCACAAAGAAACTTTACGAAGTTGGCGAAGTTTGGCTCTTGTGCGGATGTGAATTTTCTGTTACGATTAGCGTGCAATGAAAATGCTGTATACAGGGGTTGCCAAAAACTTTGCTAGAGTACAAGGCAAAACGGCACCCTTGAAACAAGGAGGAAGAAGATTATGAAAAAGATCTCTCGTCGCAATTTCCTGAAGGTGTCTGGTGCAATGGCAGCTGCAGGTGCTCTGGCAGCCTGCGGCGGTTCCGGTGCATCCACTCCGGCTGCTTCCGGCGCAGCATCCACCAGCACTGCAGCAAGTGCCGCAGCAGCCGGTGAGGACAAGTTTGCATCTCTGGGCGACTTCACCATGACCGTGGGTCATGCACAGCCCGAAGGCAACCCCCGCTTTGTTTCCATGGAGCAGTTTGCCGCCGATGTGGCAGAGGCCACCAACGGCCATGTGAAGATCGAGGTTTACGGCAACGGCCAGCTGGGCACCGAGAAGGAGATGCTGGAGCAGGTCGTGGCCGGCACCGTGCAGGGCATGCGCGGCGGTCAGTTCGACTTCAGCCCCCGTCTGCTGATGTTCACCCTGCCCTTCCTGACCAACACCCGTGCGCAGGTCACGGCTCTGCTGCAGAGCGATTTGGCACAGAAGGTGTGCGCTGAGGCCGAAGGCGAGACGGGCACCGTCATCATTAACCTGTGCGATGCAGGCGCTACCGCCAGTTCTCCAACTCCAAGCACCCCATCAAGCTCCCGCAGACCTGAAGGGCCTGAAGATGCGCACCAACGGTATGAAGACCATTGACATGACCTTCCAGGCAATGGGTGCTACCACCACTACCATCCGTACTCCGACCTGTACATGGGCCTGAAGACCGGCGTTGCAGACGGTCAGGAGAACCCCTGGGTCAACGTGGAGGGCATGAAGTTCTATGAAGTGCAGAAGTACTTCACCGAGGTCAACTACCAGTTCCATCCGGACCCCTTCTATGTGAACGCAGCATGGTGGAACGGCCTGCCCGAGGAGTACCGCGATATCATTACCGAGTGCGCCACCAAGATGGGCGAGTACAACGACGAGCTGATCGACAAGAACTCCAGCGCCGCAAAGCAGACCATCGTGGATTCCGGCTGCGAAGTCTACGAGCCTCTGCCGATGAGCTGAAGGCCTTCCAGGCCGCTGTGCAGTCCGTGTACGACCAGTGTGTCACCGAGGGCATCTGCACTGCCGACGAGATCAAGGAGATGCAGGATATCGTCGCAAAGGCATAAGCAGAAACGACCAAAGGCAAAAAACGGCCATGTTACGGTAAAGGCGAGAGGGCAGCCTGCGGGCTGCCCTCTGCTGTAACAGGCCAATGGAAAAAGTTGTAAAATAACCGAAAGGGGCTGAGCACCATCGAAAAGCTGAAAAAAATCGGCAAGAAGCTGTTTGACATATACTTTACCATCGGCGTGATCGCCATGGCACTGCTGGCGGCTCTTGTGATCTTTACCGTTATTGCGCGCTACTGCTTCTCCCTGAGCTGGAAGCAGCTGGCAGAGTTCAACACCACCCTGTTTGCCTTTACCACCTTCTGGGGCATGGGCATCAACGTGATCAAGGACGAGCACGTCATGATCGACATCCTTTACGACGGTGTCAAGCCTGCCCGCAAGCGCTGGCTGGCTATCGTCAATTACCTCATCGTGCTGGCCGTGGTGCTGGTGTTCACCTATCAGGGCTTCAAGTATGTGGGCGTTGCCGGTAAGCAGATCAGTCAGGGCATGGAGATCCCCATGATGTATATGTACGGCATCATGCCGGTGTGCGGCATCATCTGTGCCATCTGCGTCGTGATCAAGATCATCACCCTGTACAAGGCCGATATTTCCTATTTTGCGCCCAAGAATCAGGCGCTGAGCCGTGACGACGCATAAGCGGAAAGGGGAGAATACACAACTATGGCAATGCTCATCCTTCTGGTGCTGCTGATCTTCTTTGCCGCGCTGGGCATCCCGCTGGCTTTCGCCATCGGCGCTTCCTGTGTGACTTACATCCTGATCTATGCACCTACCTTTATTACCATGCTGCCGCAGCGCGTGTGGAACGGTGCCTACAGTGAGCTGATGATCGCCATGCCGCTGTTCATGCTGGCTGGCGAACTGATGAACACCGGCGGCATCACCCAGCGCATCATCAACTTCTGCATGGAGCTGCTGCGGCCCATCCGCGGCGGTTTGGGCGAAGTGAACATTGTGGCTTCCATGATCTTTGGCGGTATTTCCGGCTCCTCTGTGGCCGATACCTCGGCTCTGGGTTCCATCCTGATCCCCGCCATGGAGAAGGAAGGCTACCCGCCGGAAGCTTCTGCCGGTATCACGGTGGCATCCTCCACCATGGGCATGATCATCCCGCCCTCCACCCCCATGATCGTTTACTCCATGATCTCCGGTGCATCGGTGGGTGCGCTGTTCGTGGCAGGTGCCGTGCCCGGCATCCTGATCGGTCTGACCCAGCTGGTGCTGGTGTACATCATCAGCGCCAAGAAGGGCTGGCATCCGGAAAAGGTCAAGTTTGACGGCAAGCGCGCTGCCAAGAGCCTGCTTTCCGGCATTCCTGCCCTCATCATGCCGCTGTTCATCATCATCTGCGTTTCCTTCGGCGTGTGCACTGCATCCGAAAGTGCCGGTGTGGCCGTGCTGTATTCCATGCTGGTGGGCTTCTTCGTCTACAAGGAGCTGACATGGAAGGGTGTCTGGGAGGCTTTGAAAAAGACCCTGATCTCTTCTTCCTCCATCATGCTCATCATCGGCTTTACCACCATCTTTACATGGGTGCTGACCATGCAGAAGGTGCCGCAGACGGTGGGTGCCTTCTTCATGTCCCTGAACATGCCCGCATGGGCCATTGCACTGATCTTTGATGTGCTGATCCTGATGATCGGCACCTTCATCGACGTCAGCCCGGCCATCCTGCTGCTCACCCCCATCCTGCTGCCGGTCATGGTGCAGTACGGCTTCTCGCCGCTGCAGTTCGGTGCCATGATGATCACCGGTCTGGCCATTGGTCTGGTCACTCCGCCGGTCGGCATGTGCCTGAACGCCTGCAACAAGATCAACCGTATGCCCATCATCGAGATCTTCAAGGGTGCAGCGCCTACGTGATCTGCAATGTGATCGTCCTGGTCTCCATCAGCCTGTGGGGCCCGCTTACTACCGCCCTGCCGCAGCTGCTGGGCTACAGCATCTTCTGAGCTCAACGCGTATACCTCTTATAAAAAACAGGCAGCGCTCCCTTGCGGGGCGCTGTTTGTTTTTGTACGCAAACAGGCGGGACTGTTGTATTTGACGGACAGATATGGTACACTAAGGCCACTTGTGTATAGGAATATAGGAAAAGAGGAATTAAATCATGGATACGCAAAAACAAAAGCGCAGCGCCTTTTCCGGCAAGATCGGCTTTGTGCTGTCGGCCGCAGGCGCTTCGGTGGGTCTGGGCAACATCTGGCGGTTTCCGTACCTCGCCGCGAAATACGGCGGCGGCATTTTTCTGCTGGTGTACATCGTGCTGGCCGTCACCTTTGGCTACACGATGATCGTGGCCGAAACGGCACTGGGCCGCATGACCCACAAAAGCCCGGTGGGTGCCTTTGGAGCTTTTGGCAAAAAGGGCGGCCTGCGGTTCGGCGGCTGGATCAATGCGGTCATCCCTATTCTGATCGTGCCGTACTATTCGGTCATCGGCGGCTGGGTCATCCGCTATCTGTCGGAGTATATCAGCGGCATGGCAGTGAGCTTTCGCAGGACGGTTATTTTTCCAATTTCATTTCCAGCGGACTGTCGGCAGAGGTGTGCTTTCTGATCTTCACGGCCTTTACGCTGGCCATCATCTTTGCCGGTGTGCGCAACGGCGTGGAGCGTGTTTCCAAGGTGATGATGCCGGTGCTGGTGGTGCTTTCGGTGGTCATTGCGGGCTATTCGGTCACGCGCCCGGGTGCACTGGCCGGCGTCAGATATTTTCTGGTGCCGAACGTGGCAAACTTTTCCTGGATGACGGTGGTCACGGCCATGGGCCAGATGTTCTATTCGCTGTCCATCGCTATGGGCATTCTGGTCACCTTTGGCTCCTATATGAAGAAGGAGGTCTCCATTGAGGAATCCACCGAGAACGTGGAGGTGTTTGACACGGCCATTGCCATCATGGCGGGCCTGATGATCATTCCGGCGGTGTTCTCCTTCTCCGGCGGCGACCCGGACACCCTGCAGGCCGGCCCGGCGCTGATGTTCATTACCATCCCCAAGGTGTTCGAGAGCATGGGCTTTGGCCATGTGGTGGGCATCCTGTTCTTTTTGCTGGTGCTGTTTGCAGCCGTGACCAGCTCCATTGCCCTGACAGAGAGCGCTGTCTCCACCTTTGAGGACGAGCTGGGCTGGAGCCGCGAGCGCGCAACGGCACTGATCGGCCTGATCATGGTGGCGCTGGGTAGCCTTTCGGCACTGGGCTATGGCCCGCTGGCGGGCGTGACGGTGTTCGGAATGCAGTTTCTGGATTTCTTCGATTTCCTCACCAACTCTGTCATGATGCCCATTGCAGCCATTGCTATCTGCCTGCTGGTGTCCCGCGTGATCGGCGTGCAGAAGATCGAAGAAGAGGTGACGCTGGGCGGCAAGCCCTTCCGCCGTAAAAAGATCTTCAACTTCATGATCCAGTATCTGTGCCCCATCTTTGCGGCCATTATCCTGATCAGCTCTGTGGCAAATGCTCTGGGCTGGATCGCAATGTAAAAACAAAAAGCGCAGAAGGTGTTTCTCAAAGGAAGCCTTCTGCGCTTTTTTGTATGTCCAAAAGGTTTTCTTATGCTGTGAAGTTGCATAAAGCATAGAAAACGGCGATTTTGGCCTCAATTAGCTGGAAGCCTGATTTTATTAGCTGGAACCGAAAATTCTGCTAATGGCATTCGCTGGCTAATTTTGGTGATAGGTTCAAAATGAAAAATGCGAAGATCGTCTTTCACATGGAAAAATGACCTTCGCATTTTCTTAAAATGGCGTCCCCGCCGGATTCGAACCGGGGGCCTCAGGCTTAGGAGTAGGGGCTGAAGCCATAAATCCTAGGCAAAAGTAGGTAAAACAAGTAACGTTTTATCAATTGATTTTTTGTTGCGCTGTCAATCTGAGTAAAGAACACAAACCCCGAAATAAAACGAGTAAAAGGCTTTTCATTAGCAGAAAATTAGCAGAGCTAATGAAAAGTGGAAGGTTCATTGTAAAATGCCCACCTTTCATTAGCTGGGAAGTGTACGTTTCCCTACGGATATTTGCTTGTTTAGCATTCGTGAACCAGACCATACAGCCGTAGCTGGTGTGATGGACAAATGTTTTCAATAGAAAAAGACCAGAGCTTTCTGCGAGAAAACTCTGGTCTATGTAACAGTGCGAATGGAAATGCGCATTGTCTTGTAAAAGGAAGGGGCTTATGGTATTCTTACGGGAGTAAAGGCACTGGATGCAAGGAACTTTGCGTGATTTTAGGAGTGTGCGATGGAAAAGAAATTTAATATTGTAGTCGGTGAAGATGGAACTGTAAAACTCCCAGATGCGGTTCTGGAAAAACTTGAAGTCAAACCCGGAGAGGAAGTTCGCTTCGAGGTAGATGACAATTTCTATGCAGTCAGGCTTCTATCGCGGATAGAAGCTGAACGCTTGGATTACTTGAATTGGATGCATAATAAACATTGCCCCTCTATTGAGGAAATGATTGCAGAGTCGAGAAAACAAGCCACTCAGAACATTGTGATCTCCCGTATCCTTGATGGGATGCCGGCAGAAAAAATCGCAGAAGGCTATGAAGTTTCACTCGATTATGTAAAACAGCTTACACATCAGCTGAAGATGGACATAGAGGAAGCTAAGGCGAAAAACACAAAGAAACGGATCATCCTAAAACAGATAGCGGCAGTTTTCCATATACGGACTGCCGCTGTTTATGTATAGAGGCTTATAGGTTCTTTGCAAGATTTTTAATGAGTGTAGCCATAGAGGGGTCAGCCAGCAGTTTAGCAAGAGCTGCTGCCGCATCTGTATCGACTGGACTGGCTTTGGGAGTGGATTGCTCTGCGCGAGGGAGGGCTTCAGGCTCTGCACCATGATGCTGATAGAAGAAATCGTCGAATCGTTGTGCGTTCAAACGCCGATCATCATCCAGAATGTGTGCGTACTGCTCGGTGACCATCGAAGCCTGTGCATGACCGGAATCGCCCTGCACGGCTTTGATATCGCCGCCGTTCAGCTTGAGCTTGTATGTAATGCTGGAGTGTCGGAAGCTGTGGAAAACCACTTTGGGGAGATCGTTTTCCTCAATCAGCTGCTTCAATGCACCGTTAATGGTGGATTGTTCGGTCGGCATTCCCAGCGGGCCGGCAACCACGAGATTATAGTCTGCATACTCTGCACCCAGTGCGTCCTTTGTCATGTCCTGCTCGGCTTTATAGTGGACAAGCATTTCAGCAACTGTTTTGGGGAGAAAAATGGTTCGGATACTGCTGTCTGTTTTAGGGCTTTTCAGAACCTGGACCGTGGTGCAGCGGGAACTCAGCGAGGGAAAACGAGTGATGACATTTTTATTTTCCAAGGCGTTCAGCGAAGCAATATCTACACGCTGCAATTCCTTATTTATGTAAATGGAGGCTCGCCCGGCTTCAATGCTTTCGGGGGAGATATCCACACAATCCCATGTCAGACCGAACAATTCCCCTAAGCGCAGGGAACAAGAGAAGGAGAGGTTGATGCAAAGCCGGAGCCGTGGATCATCACAGACTTCTAAGGCATGGAACAGGGTCTCGGCAGTCCAGATATCACGCTTCTTTGCAGTGTATTTGGGCAAGGTGGCATAAATACAGGGATTCTTTTCCATAAGTTCCCACTTACAGCCTGCTCAAAGGCACTTCTCAAAATTTTGTGAACCGAACGAACCGTGCCGGGAGAAACGTATTGATGCTGACGCTTTCCACACATAGGGTCAACGGCTTCGTATTTAAGCAGCCGCTGATAATATCCCTCAATTACGCGGGTGGTGAGATCTTGCAGCTTCATTGAGCCGATAAGCGGTTCTATGTAGTTTGAAATCAGTGCAGTGTTTGATTGATAGGTTGAAAGTGCCCATTTGGTTCTTCCGTACAGGGTGACGTATTCTTTAAGCAGGTCTTTTAGAGTTCGGCACTGGGGTGCCACAAAGGTACCGACGGATTCTTTGTATTCGACCTCTTTCTTACGGTTTTTGGCATCTGCAAGGTCGGTAAAGGTTTCCCATTTCTGCTTTAGCGTTCCATTAGTGTGTTTGTAGGTATAGACAACGCAGTATCGGTTATTGCGTTTGACAATGCTAGCCATTATACATCCTCCTCTACTTTACGTTTGGACTTCAGAACTTCATCGAAAGCATCTTTTTGGATGCGTTTTACCCTTCCCAACTTCATCGTTGGAATTCCTTCTTTGAGAACCCACGAGTCAAGTGTTGGGCGGCTGATTCCGTAAAAAGCCTGAATTTCCTGAAAACTGTAGTATTTCCCATTCTTGGGACATTGCAGTTTTAGCGGCGGCTCCTCATGCGTTTCTTTTTTCGGTTTTTGAAGTTGGTATGTAGATTGGCTTTTAAGCCATGCCTTAAAACTTTTTTTGGTAATGCGCGGCCTGTCGGCCACGCGCTCAATGACGAAACAATCGCGGTATTTTTTGCAATCAAGAATCCCATAAACATTCTTGCGTGGGATACCGAGTAGTTTTGCCATTTCCGGGATGGAGATGGTTTGCGCTTCAATCTCCCGGTCACGCTCACGGTCGGCTGCTGTGCGGTAGCGACTTTGTGATCGGTACCACCGCTCAAAGTCCTCTTTGGGAATTCTCATACAGAAGTCTGCCGTTTCTGTTTTCAACTTGCCCTGTCGGATGAGTGTATAGATCGTTTCGGGTTTCACCTTCAATATCTCGGCGGCGTCAGGAACGGAATAGGACCGTTTGCAAAGTTCCTCGCCCGGTGGCGAACCATTGACCTTATGATATTTGACCTGATTGGCATACCATTTCTCAAAGCTGGAAATAACGATACGCCTTTTGTCGTTTATCAGAATGACTTCAAAGAGATTCTTATGAAGCAGCCAATAGCTGTCTGTTTTGCCAAGGCCGAGAAGCTGCCGCATCTCACGAACCGACATGGTGGTTTTGGTAGTGGCAGGTTCAGCTTTTCCGTATAAGGGAGCCGAAGTATTCCGCATATCATCCATGAAAGACACCTCTCTATCTATGTAAAAGTTTAGCCGGGATTTCTCATCCCGGCTAAAGAATAGCAGATTTCGCGTGAAATGTTGAGGATGTCAAACAGCAGGATTGCGTTCAACAGTGCCATCATTGAGCCATGCTTCAAAGCTGGCTTTGGAAATACGGTAAGCGCCGCTTACCTTGAACCAGCGGAATTCGTTCTGCTTCAGCAGACGGTAGACAGTGGGACGGCTCAGGAGCAGCATTTCCATCAGGTCTTCTACGGTATAGCAGCGGCTGTCCTTTGCTGTGGAAACAGGGGAGGAAACCGAGTTGGGCGAAGGTTCTTCATGGATAATCATTGGATAATACCTCGTTAAATATACTTAAAGTTAAAACTTGAGCGGCAATGCAGCCCGGCGGCTTCCACCATTATAAATAGTATAGACCTGCTGAAGGTACTTCGTCTTGCCGGGAAGCTTACGCCTGCGGTTCGAGCAAGGCGAAAAATCGTGAACGCATCGACCTGCCGCAGTTTGGCAATCAAGCGGCCTTTGTTATATTCGGAGTGATACAGTTCTACAAAGCGGCAGATGCCGAGCAGGTTTGCGGAACTCATGGAATCAGGTTCGCCGTTCCAAGCGTTCAGCAAAATATCAAGGGATTCGATATACAGTTCCGGACCCAGCCGGATGAATTCGTGATAGGCGGTTGCAATGCAGCTGATCCGCTGTTTGCCTCGGCCTTCTTCAAAAGAAAGATGAACGCCAGCCAATTCGGTGGCCTGCTGGAATGCAACGGCAGCAGGCTCGCCTGCAAAAATCAGGGCACGGAGCTTCTGCCCGGCACTCAGCCGTTCCGAAATGCCTGTCTGCTGTGCAAACAGGAGGGCTTCTTCCTGCTCGGTCATGTTAAAGTAGACCTTGCAACGAATTTGCAGATCGTCACCACCGTTCAGGAACTTCCGGGCAGCGATGGTGTTCTGCCCGTCCATCACATAGTAGTGACCATCCCGGAAGCTGATTTTCGGCTCATTGGCAACCCGCTCGTCAAATTCTTTTGCGATGCGGGCAACACGAGCGGGGTGAAGAGCGCGCTGGTAAGTATCGCGCGGAACGATCAGCTCACTGCTGTTCAGGCACATCTCATGGTAAGGTTTTACAACTGCGTTCATCATAAAGGAACCTCCTTCTTCTTTTGCAGAAAATCAATTCCTGATTGGATAATCGAACCGATTTTCTTCTTTTCGTTATCGGATAAGCGGAAACTGGAATACCGTTCATAACAGATATTCCAGCGGAACATAAGCGATTGAAGTGCATCATCCAGTTCTGCAACCATGAACTCAACAGAAGATTCCGTCGGGGTGGAGAGCATCCTTTCCGATATCTGCTCAATGCTATGTAGATCGCCTTTTGTGTGCTTGACGAGAGCAGGGGGCTGACTGTTCAACACCCGAAGATTCTGAAACTGCTGGGAGAGCAGCTCTTTTGCAGCGGCGAGAACATCCTCCTGCGGAGGAGCCGTAAGGTATTTTCGGAATGACTTGTATCCAATGAACCCAAAGCTGTATTGCAGACACACTGACACTTGCCGCATTTCATATTTGGACAGGTGCCCAATGTAGCTTAACACTCTGGATTTATCTGCGGGGCGCGGGCTTTCGCAAATCGCCATAGATGGCGCACTCAAAAAACGATTGTGCAGAATAAAATGCGTTGGCATATTTCGCTTTTTGATCTGTGTTGTCAGCGGAACGACTAGAAGAACATTGGAATAAAAATTACCGTCATCGTTTTGGACAACAATGGCAGGTCGGATGCCGCCTTGCTCGGAACCGCTATAAGGATTCAGATCCATCATGTAGACATCCCCGCGCTTGTACATCCAGTTTGCGGGCATAGGCGGATACTCTTTCTCTTTTTTACCTCGTGTGGCCAATTTGGATTTCTCCTTTCTATCCGTATATGTAACAGTGGGCTGCTCGCACAGCCCACCCTACTATCTCAAACAGCAAAAATGCTGTGATTTATAGTTCTATACCTTTCCGTATTTGTCCCCGACATCCCCGGAAAACGAAAACTCAGTTTTCGTGTGGGAAATCTTTCAGCCGTCCGGCAGCGTACCGAATCCATAGGGTTCTCACCTCTCCGTGGTTCTCACCGAGCTGCCCGAAGGCAGAAGTATCATTATTCTGTGATGGCTCTTAGCTATGGAGAAGCTGTCATCCATTTACCGTCAACCTACCGCTCATTCCCTCAGTGGGAGATCATCGCATTTGTTACGGACGTGGCTCATCATACAGGAACGTGACTGAAGAATGCGTGTTCAATTTTCAAGGGGCGGATGCCAAATGTTGTCTGGCTTGCTTATAGTATAGCGGCTCAAATTGTGAAATGCGTGGGCCTCGTAGGCCTACCTTGTAGGCTTAGTAGGCCTATTTTTGGAAGAAAATTCCAAACCTTGAAATTATAGCAGTTGCTTTATGGAAGAAAGAATGCTGATGGCAGTGTCGATTTCCTCTTTGGCAAAATCATTAGAAGGGCCAATACCGGTTAAAAGAAAGTCCGTGCTGGTGTGCAACTCATTTGAGAGATCAATAAGAAGTTCTAAGGAGCAAGCAACTGTGCCACGCTCAATTCGGCTAATATGACCTTTATTTACATTTACTCGATATGCAAGCTCATCTTGGGTAAGATTGCGAACTTTCCGAAGATTGCTGACACGCTGACCAAATTCTTTCATACTGAACATAATGAAGGTCCTTTCCGCCGGATGCGGAGGTTGAGGACACTTCACTGTGGGGCAGTTTACGGACTTTTCTCAGCGAAAAAAAGACGCATTAAAAGAAAAGGTTACCGATACCTTTCCATCCGAAAATGGAAAGCAGTATAAGTATCCTCGGCCTTTAATGCATCTCAGGCTTTCGATATGTTTTTATTCGGACGAATCGAAAGCCTTGGAAAATTGCCAAAAAAGAAAAACCTCGTGTGGTAGCTTACAAGGCAGCGATTCGTGCCGTATAAGCATATCACAGAGGGTCTTACGAAAGTCTTATGAACATCTCACAAAAGTCACATAGGGCCATTTTTATCCTATTTAGAGAATCTCCTGAAAAATTTTATGTCACATGAAAGTCTCTTGAACATCTCATGAAGGTCTTATGAGAATTATTCGCAGCTATCACCTAATGAAGTACGTAATTCTTTATATTCTTCGGTGGTGAGGTGCTGCGTTGCTAATTGATACTCGTTTGAGGCCAATTCATCCATTCCTTGAACTTTAAGGGAGTGAATCAGCCAGTAGTATCCTCTGGAGTTTTCAGGGACGATTGCCAGAGACCTTGCAGCATACTGATTCAGCAAATCATAAGAATGCAGCGCATTCAGTTGCTTCAGGAGTTCATTCACGGCACCAACATAAGCAATATGATACTTTGCCGCAAACTGAATAAGCCAATGCTCCCCGTCAGCAGAAGAAAGAATTTTTCCACAATAGAGGTCGATTGCATTTTTTAACAGTTCTACCCGGTTGATAACGGAAGATGCTTTCGAGGCCAACTGGATAAGATCGTCAAATTGCTGATAGTCTGTCATGATATGAAGATCGGGGTTAAATTGATAACCGGAAGCTGTAGATACAATAAGTTCTTTTTCTGAAATAAGACCAAATGTTTGCCGGAGGCGATAAATCAGATTTCTCATATTCTTAGCAGGATTCGTTGAATCATCAGGCCAAAGAGCTTGCGCAATTTCCAGCGATGAGTGCGCTTTTTTACCTGAAATCAAAAGATAGGTTAGCAAGCGGCTGATTTTTGGGGATTTCAGATCGGCTTCTCGCAGGATGCCGTGGGAGGTGTAAATCTTCAGTTCGCCAAAGAGACTGACAAAAACATCATGCTGCTCTCGATGTTTTCTGGAGCGAAAGCCATGTTCAGACCGTCATTCATCTTTTTGTCTTTGTAAGCAACAAGAAGAACATACGCCAACAGCCGCAGAATACTCGTTTCGGAAATGTACCGCTTGGGATTGCGTACCGCAAGTAGAGCGACAGGGCGTGGCTCCAGAGAAGCACCAAGGACAGATCGGATTCCCAGACGCTGATAGAGATTATACTCCGCAGGATAGGTGTTTTTTACTTCTTCTGCATCAGGAACGATCATCGGTTTCCCATGCGCACGGCCTGTACCCATCGGTCAAGAAATTCAGCAGATTCAAACTCCTCCGTCAAGATGGTTGTTTTATCTTCAGAACTATCATTATACCACCAGAACGGTGTCCAGATTTTCAAGTCCAAATCAACTTGGATAAGACCACACCAATCGGCATCGTAGAATTTGCACGCTGCCTTTAGAATCTGTCGGGCAACTTCTTCTGGCGAATGTTGGTCATAGCATAGTTGAGCTTCCAAAGCCTTCACAGTGTGTTCAATGTCAAGCGCACGCTGAATATCATCAAAATTGCGTTGTTCGTATTCCGATGTAGACTGCAACATGATAATGCCTCCAACAAAAAAGCACAGCATTTTAGCTTCATCCGCTCTATACGGTGAAGTCAAATGCTGTGCTGTATTTTATCATGCAACCGCAAGAGCTGAATGAAATTACTTTTTTACGATGGTTTTGATAAATGCAGCAAGTGCATTTATCTGCTCAGAATCGAATTGCTGGAGTTGATCGGTAAGAGCATTCATTCCATTGGAAGGTTCCTCACTGAAATTGAAAAATTCCTGTGGAGTTACGTTGAGGTACTCACATATATAAAAAGAAGTTCGACATGGTAGGAAGGTAGTTCCACATTCGATTGCACGAATATATCCGGGATTTTGCCCAATGGAAAGACTCATGTCTCTCGCAGATACTCCCTTTTTCGTGCGCAGTTCAGCGAGCCGCTTGGAAAACTGTTCTTCGTACATGAGCAACCACCATCCTTCTTTACTCTATTGTAGTCTAGAGGACAGTCAAAAATGAGTGGTTGAATCTACAATTTTTGATTGATATAATCAATCGCTTGTGATAGACTGGACACAAGGCCGATAACCATTGAGACCGTAAGTTAAGAGACTTTCAATAAAATGGAGCAGAAAATGATTGATTTAAGTGAAGTTAGTTATAGAGAGATTTTAGATTGCATAGTAGATGCCAGTCTAGGAAGGCTCTCTCCTTATTTTCAGGAATATGCTCGCCATGAAATAACTTCTTTAGCTAATGCAGATGGAGAATTGCCACAAGCAGCTGTGATTTTGCAAGATGTTCTTGAGCGATTGTTAAACGAAATTCCACAGATTTCAGATGAGTAAGAAAAACAGCCATGAGCGTTCGTGGTGCTCATGGCTGTGCTTTTCATATCGCAGAGTACCCTACTCTACGACAATATTTTCTCTTAAATTTTACTGCCAATTCAGCTATCGGTCAAGGGAAATCAGTCCAAAAGCCAAGAAATTTCGGAAATAATGTTTGGAACAATCGACAGTTTTGCCAAAAACATTACAATTTGATTGTATACTCCGTCAAATAGACCGTCAAACGAAAGGGGTTAACACATGGCAAGAAAAGGATTGAACATCTATAAACGAAAGGATGGCCGATGGGAAGCTCGATACATAAAATCACGAAATACGCAAGGGAAACCGCGATACGGATATCTGTATGCGACTTCTTACCATAAAGTTCGGAACAATTTACAGAAAGTTATTCAAGCCCTGAATGCTACTGATAATGAAAAAGTCCCTGCTACAAATTATAAATTCATGGGCTTTTCTGCTATATGGCTTGAAAATTCATCGACCAGTTTGAAGGAATCAACGTATATTCGCTACCGCACTTTACTAAATTGCTATCTTATGCCATCATTCCAGCAATTAGAGATATCAGAGATTACAAGTGAGCGAGTCTGTACCTTTTGTAAGGAGCTGGAAAAGCATGGAAAAAAAGATGGAACAGGGCTGTCCCCTAAAACAATTTCAGATATTCTTTCTGTTTTGAGGAGAATTCTGCATTATGCACAGGATCAAAATATTTCTATCGATGTGACTGCTTTCAACATAAGGGTCAAACAGACTCCAAAGGTAATGGGAATCTTAAGTCTGTCCGAGCAGACAACCTTGCAGGAATATCTAGTGAACCAGCTTGACTCTCTTAATCTTGGAATTCTCATCTGTCTATACACAGGAATCCGAGTTGGTGAGTTATGTGCGCTGACATGGGAGAAAATCTCTTTTTCTGATAAGACAATCTGCATCTGTCAAACGATGCAGCGTATACAAAAGCGTACTTCAGAAAACAAAAAGACACATATCATAATCGCTGCGCCTAAAAGTAGCTCAGCAAACCGTGTGATTCCCATTCCGAACACTTTATTAAAGATTTTGAGTCAATATCCAATGGAGAAAACTGGATATTTTTTAAGCGGGTCGTTATCAGAAGTAGTCGAGCCTCGTCGCATCCAGTACCGTTTTCATAAAATTCTTAAGGAATGTGGCATAGATAGGAAGAATTTTCATGTTTTACGTCATACATTTGCTACTCGTTGCGTTGAGGCTAATATCGACATTAAAACACTAAGTGAAATTTTAGGACATTCATCTGTTAGCATTACAATGAATCGATATGTTCATCCCTCATTGAGTCTAAAGCGAGATAGTATGGAGAAGCTTGCTGATTTCATCGCCGTCAAATAATCCGTCAATTTCAAAAAGTCAGCACATAATCGTATTTTTGCAAAACAATTCGCAGAGTAGGGTACTCTGCGAAAATCCGGAAAAGGAGAAGATGTACGATGGCAATCAGGCAATGCACAAGGCATCATTTCTATGATGATGAAAAGTATAAGGTCTGCCCGATTTGTCTTTCGCTGTCTTCCCAAAACCATGAGAACGAAGATAGGACTGTAGCTTATACAACACCACTCGATAATGTGGCAGACAAGACGATCGGCTATCAGGCACTGAAGGATGATGTTGTGGCAAAACCAACCGTTGGATGGGTCGTTTGTGTAAAAGGAAAAAACTGCGGACGGGATTGGCGATTACACGAAGGGCGGAACGATATTGGAACAGCAGTGAATGCAGAGGTTCCGATTCAGTTGACAGGGCAGGAATGCGGATGTGCCTGCTCAGTCATTTATGATGGAAAACACAAAGAATTTATACTGGTTCCCGGTGAGGTTTCGCTGGTTTATCTGAATGGGCAGCTGCTTTCGGAGCCACAGCTATTAGCAGATGGTGATCAGATGTGTGTGGGAGAGGAACAGTTATGTTTTCAAAGTTTTTGCGGAGAATATCGGTAGCGGTCATTGGCGTCATATTTTTGCTGGGGGCATTCAGCGGAATGTCGCTTTGTGCAAAAGCGCAGTCACCCGGTACCGGGGAACTTGAAGTTTTTCAAATCGAACAGGTCCGAGCAGAGATGCCGCAGATTCAGGTTTATGTGCGGGGCGTGAATGCGAATGAGGCTTGTGAAGCGTATTTGGATGGAAACGCTTTAACTAGCACAGGGAACCAGTCATTGGATGAAAACGGCACTTCCTATCTGATCATGCTGGATATATCGGGTTCAATTACTTCGGAATACTTTCTAGCTGCCAAAAAACAAGTTGAGGAACTTGCGCAGAATCTTGGACCAAAGGACAAAATCACATTGATCACCTTTGGAGATACCGTTAAAATGCAGGTTTCGGACAGCCAGAATGCGGATGAGATCTCGAAAATACTGGCGTTGTTACAGGCAAAAGATAAAAAAACAAACCTTTACCGGGCGTTTGATCAGTGCCTGAAATATGTAGAGGCTGAATCACAGAAGGAGCGTCAGATCGTTCTGGTCATCTCAGACGGCATTCAGGATACAGGGGATGCGGGCATCACGCAGGAAGAACTTGAAACACGGCTGACACAGGCAAGTATGCCGGTATATGCGTTTTGTGTGGATACGGCAGATCGGCAGTCACGGGATGGGCTGGGGACATTTGCGCGCACTACGGGAGGCGAACTTTTTGTATTTGGCCCACAGAATGCAGCTCAGGTATGGCAAAAGTGGAAAGAACGGCTGAATCAAACCGTTTGTCTTGGATTTGAGAGCACTGCAAATTATGCTGATGGGGAACTGCACACACTGCTCCTGAAAGAAACAGCCGGAGCGCAAAGCGATACAAGGCAGATTCGGATCACAAACTGGCTGGTGGATGATGTTGCACCAGAGGTCATATCGTTCCGATACGACAATGAAAAAAATACGATCGAAATCGAATTTTCGGAGCCTGTTCTCGGCGCGGACAAAGCAAATGCTTATAGACTGAAGCGAAATGAGAAAACGCAAGAGATCAAGGGTGTCGTAGTCAAAGAAAAGCGTTGCTATCAACTGGTTTTGCCGGACGATCTCCCGCAGGGCGACTATACCTTGGAAATGTATGGCATCTGTGATGATTCGATGGAAAAAAATCCATTGAAAGAAAGCAGCCTTGATTTTTGTAAGCCATTTGAGCTGAGGGATGCTGGCTGGTATATCTTGGGCGGCGGAATTCTGCTTCTTCTTTTTATCGTAATATTCCTTTGGATAAAAAGAAAGAAAACAGGTAGAACAGCCTGTTGAAACGCAGAAAGTTGAATATGAGATTCAGCATGTTGTTACTGAACCGAAGGCTGTAATCTCATCTGCAGGAGAAAACTCCAGTTCGGTTAAAATGCTTATGGAGCTTGTAAGCGGTGCACAGGCTGGGCGGCAGATCGAATGCACGATATATAAAAGTGCGATTTGGGGTCGCAGCAAAGAAATGTGTGATGTTTCTTTTGACGACCCGCGGATCTCAAAGCAGCACTGTGTCTTTGAGGTGCGGGAATGCGGCGTGGTGCTTTCTGACCTGAACTCACACAATGGAACTTACGTCAATGGAATAAAGATTCCAGCGGAACATCTGCTTCATGTTGGGGATACGCTCCAACTGGGAAATATCGTTCTGCGTGTGATTCAACTTGCAAGATGAATGGAGCACACCCGATGATTCAGCGGCAGAATTTGTCTGTCGAGGATATAAAAACATTTTTATTTTGAGGAGGCCCCTATTATGACTTTGGTGAAATGTCCGAATGGCCACTATTATGATTCTTCCCGCTTTGGCAACAACTGCCCCCACTGCGGCATGAGCGGAGCTGCTAGTATCGGCGCAGACCAGACCACTGTGCCGCTGAATATTCCGGATGCGCCCCAGCCCGCCAATGAGGTAACGGAGCCGCTGACTGTTTCTCAGCCTGTGGTTTCTCAGCCTGCAAATGTGACTGCACCGACTGTAAGCGATGATGACCGCACCCTGCCTGTGACCGCAGATATGTTGGACGGTATGGTAGAAAAGCCGGCACCAGTGGTCGGCTGGCTGGTTTGCACCGACGGTGTAAATAAGGGCACGGATTACCGCCTGCATCAGGCCGCAACTTTGTTGGTCGTTCGCCTGAGATGGATGTTTGCATTCTGGGAGATAATACGGTGTCTCGCAGCTCACATGCGATCGTAGTGTACGATCCCCGTAGCAATGTGTATCTGGCGCAGCCGGGCAGCTCGAAGGAACTGTTCTATGTGAACGACAAGCTGGTGCTGAACCCGGTCGAACTCAAGACTATGGATCTGTTGAACATTGGTGACACCAAGCTGATGTTTGTTCCCCTGTGCGGAGAGCAGTTTCACTGGTAAGCTGAAAGGATGGGGTTATTATGGTAAATCGAGTTGCGGATAAAGAAAGTGCCAAGAGCATTTTAAAACATAACGGAAATCAAGCTGCAATGATTGGTATGGAGATTTTATACACGATCATCTCCGCACTAACTGTTACAACTATGATGGCGGCATTTTCTGCGGCGGCAGTTAGTATCTATGGTACCACACTCGTTTCGCTTGTGGTGTCCTTTATTAACGATCTGAGTAGAGCTTCCAGCTGGGGGTATTATAGCCCCAGCATGATCTTCAGTCCATTCAAGTTTATTCTGATGGCACTGCTTTTCGTTCTGCTCGTGGCGGCAACGGGAATCGTAACAGAGATGCTCAAGGCACCGTTCGAAGTTGCACGGTATCGCTATTATTTGTATCTGCGTAAAAATGGAACACGGACAAGTGCCAGCAGCATTTTTGAAAGCTTTGATTTCTTTGTGCAGTTTGCAATCGTTACGGGAACACGAGAAATTGTCATTCAGTGGCTTCCTATTGTAATTGCAGTTGCAACGGTGATCCTTACGTTCGTATTTTTGCTGTCCGGGGTTATCTGGCTTGCAGTTCTGATCCTGATGTTTGGTATGATCGCAGCGGCAGTCATCAGCATTTATAGACGTCTCCAGCTTTGGCCGATGGCATGGGTTCAGGCGGATCATCCGCAGCTGTCGGCACAGCAGGTGATCGCACGCTGCAAAGAAATGACCGCAGGACACATTGGAGATCTTCTGATTTTTGAGTTGAGTTATCTGGCTGGTGGCTTCTCAATAATATTACCGGCGGTATTGTCGGCCTGCTCTATGTGACACCCTACTATAATATGACAAAGGCTCTGGTATTTGAAGAACTGAAGGGCCGTGCCATTGCTCTGGATGGCATCCAAAGCAGTATCGCCGAGGGTTCGGGTCTGACGATCGCAATCAAGCCGGAGGATGTTGCAGAAAAAATCAACGACCTTGGAAACAGAATTGAGCAGGAGAAAAAGCAGCGCCAGTCTGCTGCGCAGAAGAATGCGCCTGCACTTTTGGGTATTTCTGGTATGTATGCAGGCTCCAACTTCCCACTTACGCCGGATCAGCCGGTGATCCTAGGAAGAGACAGCGCAGCAGCCCAGATTGTGTTCTCTCAGGGAGCACAAAAAATCAGCCGCCGGCACTGCGAAGTCATGTTTAACAGCCAGACCCAACAGTATCGAGTCACAGATTTTTCCAGCAATGGCACTTATGTGAACGGAAGCCGTCTGCCGGCGAACGCTCCGGTGAAGCTTGCGCGTGGAACGGAAATCTCTTTGGGAGACAGCAACAACATTATGAAGCTGCTGTAAGCAATAAGATATGCCAGCCAAACAAGGGAATCGAATGGATTCAAAGCCAAAGATTCAACTGCTCAAGCAAAAACGAAGCTTTTTACAATACATCCTGCTTTCTGTCGTAACCTGTTCTTTATATCACTACTGGTTCATGGATTCGCTGGTAAAGGATGTCAATGCAATCTGCAAGAAAGACGGACAGGATACCGTTGGGGTCGGAAGGATGATCGGATTCAGTATTCTGACATTTGGCGTTTATCAGTATCTGTGGCTCGCAGAAATTGTAGACCGGGTCTATGATAGTGCAGATGAATATGATGTAGAGATTCGGCAGGACAGTGAAAGCTTCTTTATCTGGATGATTTTGGTTCCATTCATTGGATATTTTATTGCAATGCACCGATTCGTTTCGGATGTTAATCAATTGGCTGCTGAATATGAAAAAAGACGGCATTTTGTAAAATGTACTAGCCCTATTACACAGCGTTCCCTGTCTTCTGGGCGGGGAACGCTTATTGGATTAGTTGGGAGTCTGGCCGGGCAGACGATTGAATTGAAGCCGGGACAACGGATCAAGATTGGAAGAAGTGCTGCAGAAGCTTCTGTGATCGTTAATAGTGAAAAAATCAGTAGGGTACACTGTCTGGTCCAATATAATGGGAACCAGCTAGGGTATACCGTTACAGATCTTTCCAGAAATGGAGTCGTTGTTAATGGAAAGCGCATTCTCTACAGTGTGCCGACTTATGTGCCATCGGAAAGCGTTCTTTCTCTGGCAGATGGTGCAAATAAATTTCAATTGACGTAAAGTCAATGGGAGCAAAAAATGAAAAAAGCAAAAATTATTGCAGCAGTGGCAATCGTACTGAGTGCCGCAGTCCTGATGGCTGCAGCCCGAGAAATGCGATGTCTACGCTGTCTACTGAATCCGATTCGGAAACAGCGGAAGTCTTTTCCCTGACGAAGGTTTTGGATCTGGGGACAAATTATCTCATCTCGCTGGATTATGAGAATGCGATTTTACAGTATATCGATATTATTCAGCATGACCCCAAAAACAAAGAAGCATACGCAGGACTTTATGCAGCCTATGCCGCACAGGGAAAGACAGATGAGGCAAACGAAGTCCTTAACAAGGCACAGGAAGTTTTTGAGGATGACGCAGAGTTTCTACCGGAGTTTTTAAAAGATGCAGATCTGATTTATAAAAACGGCGGTGGAAACGGACCGTTCCAAGTTCTTTCTGATCAGTACTGGAATGATGTTGACTCTCTCTTTGCAGAGAATGTAAGTCATGCATGGCTTGAGGCGGAACCTGATAATGCAGAACCGTATGCCTTGCTGGGAGCATATTATTCTGCGCAGGATGACAAAAACGGAATTATAGAACTGCTGAAAAAAGCAGAAGAGAATGGTGTGGACTTTAACGCGATCAATCAGAAGGTCGAAGTCAATTCGGATGGAAGCTGCACACTGACGGTACAGATCGAGAGTTTTATGCAGGAGGAAAACGGGAAAAACTCCTCTGTAAAAGTTGAACTGGATTCAAAGGACGATGCCAAAACTGCGACCCAAAAGGTGGCAGAAAAGGTAGCCGATAGTGCCGCAAGCAAAGTGGTGAAGGATAGCGGCCTTACTGGTGAGGCCGCTAACATCGCAAATTCGATGGCACAGGAGGCACTCAAAAAGGGCTTGGGGAGCACTGGGAGCACGCCCGGAACAAGTTCGTCGAGCAGCAGCAGTGCAGCTCCCGCATACGACCCCGCACAGGACGATGGTACAGACGAGGAATTTGACTGGTCTGAAATCGAATCGGAATTTCCGGCGTTCAGTGATGACCTGGCATCCTAAGATTTATACGGAGGTGTGGGTATGGATTATAACGATGTCAGCCAGTGGGCCGCTGATCTGGGGAGTGGATACAGCCGGATCTATCCGCTGGGCGAAGGCGGAATGGGCACACTTTACTGTGCGCACAAAGATAGTTTGGACGTGGATGTTGTTATCAAGCGTGTGAAGCAAAAGTTCAAGGGACGGATGGATGAACGCGCTGAGGCAAACATTCTGAAAACGCTCAAACATAAGTATCTGCCGCGTATCTATGACGTGATTGAAAGCCAAAGCGGCTATGTCTATACGATCATGGATATGATACCGGGCGTAAATATGCAGAAATATGTGGAAACACATGGCCCGGCCAATCAAAAGCTTGCCTATCGATGGGCTTGTCAGCTTTGTGAAGTGACCGCTTATCTTCATTCACAGATCCCGCCGATCCTGCATTGTGATATTAAGCCCAGCAATATTATGATTACACCTTCCGGGGACATCTGCGTGATCGATTTTAACACCTCGCTGGTTTTTTCCAAGGGAGTGCTGGCGATTGGTGCAACGCCGGGTTATGCGGCACCGGAGCAATACACACGCCCGGAAGGAACGCATCTGACGCCGGATTCTGCTGAAACGGTTCCACTGGCCGAAACGATGCCACTGCGTGGATACGGAAATGCAGTTGCCTATCGAAACACGGCATCCTCTGGAAGCAATGCAAATGCTTCCGTGACAGCGGCACAGGCAACGAATGCCGGTGGGTATGGTACAATTAGCAAGCGAACGGATGTCTATGGCATCGGTGCAACATTGTATTATGCTATTACCGGTCAGCAGCCCGGCCATTCGTTGAAAAGCGTCCGGCCCATCACAAGCTACAAGCTAAAATTCAGCCGAAGTTTTTTGCTTATTATCTCCAGAGCAATGAAGAAACGGCAGGAAGAACGTTTTTGCGATGCTCAGGAAATGCTCCGTGCTCTGCAGAATATCCATGCGATCGATGGCCGCTATAAAAAGGTCGTTCGCTCTCAGAAAATCGTGGCAGCGGCTTCAATCGTGCTTGCAATCGCAGGAACGGCCACCATTTTGCTTGGAACACAGCGAATCGGTGTGGAAAGATATGCAGCTTATGATGCTCTTGTGCGCAAAGGCCGCACGGCGGCAGAAGAGATGCACTTTGACGAAGCTGAGCAGGATCTGAATCAGGCAATTGCAATCTATGATGATCAGCTGGAAGCGTATATTGAAAAGGCGGTGCTTCTCTATCGGCAGGGTAAGTATCAGGAGTGCATCGATGCTGTTGAAACGACACAGTCCCGCGCATTGAAGTATTACAGTAAGCAAAGCGTTGCAAATCTCTACAATATTGCGGCGGAAGCGGACTATGCGCTGGAAGACTATGAAGCGGCGATCAAGATGTACCAAAAAGCTTTGGAGTATGCACCGGAGGTACCAAGCTATTATCAGGGGGCTGCCACTGCAATGATCCAACTGGGGAACTTTTCAGGCGCAAATGATGTGCTTGAACAGATGAAGGCTGCAATCCCTCAGGCGGAGCAGAGCGGGGACTATCAGATCGTTCAAGGTGAACTGCTGAGAAAGCAGGGCGATTTGTCAGGTGCACTGCAGGCTACATATAAGGCGATAGAAATATCTGATGACAATGATCTGCTGGCACGAGCATACCGTCTTGCCGCGTCGATCTGCGAAGAGATTGGAGAAAGCAAAATTTCCGAAGAGATCGAGCTGCTGGAGCATGGAATCGAAAGATTACCCGGTGGATTTTACAATGCGTTGGCAGGACAGCTGGCGACTTCCTATATCCGTCAGGCCGAGGTGACTGGAGATTCCTCGTATCAGGAAAAGGCACTGCAAACATACCAAAAGATGGAAGACAATGGGAATACCACATTGGAAGTACGATTAAACATTGCAATGCTGCAGTATCAGCTACGGGATTTCACAGATGCCATGGAGACGCTTCAAGCATTAAAGACCGATTATCCTAAGGACTATCGCGTATATAAATGGCTTGCATTTGTTCAAGGGGAAATCGACCTAAAAAATGGTGCGTCCTATACCAAATCACTTGAATACTATACAACGGCGGTTGAACTGTACCGTACTGTACAGGCCTCCGGTATGTATGACCCCCAGATGGACGAGTTGAACCGAATTGCAGCAAATAACTGGCAGTAAAAGAGGTGAACAAGATGACTGTAGGACAAATCATGGTGATATGTGGAAGTTGTCTGGTTGTGGCTGCTGCTCTGCTTGGCGTATTTGGAAGCATTCTTCTACACAAAAGGAAAAAGGCGGTTCTTCTTGAAATTGAACATGAATACCGCTGAGAAAGCAGGAAAAGAGCCATGAAATTTTGTTCCGCATATTATTCGGATGTCGGGAAAAAAGAAACGAATCAGGACTCCCTCCTTCTGATGCAGCGCAGACAGCCTCAAGGGGACGAAATTGTATTTGCGGTGATCTGTGACGGCGTAGGCGGGTTGAAAATGGGTGAGCAAGCAGCGCAGAAGTTGTGACAGCATTTCATGATTGGTTCAACAACCAGATCGAAGGGCTGTACCAGCAGAAAATTCCGATGACTGCGCTTTTTAATGATTGGGACAAGCTCATTCAGGAACTTCATGGATTGCTGAAGGAACACTCGGAAAATGCCGGCTTTCGCAGCGGGACAACGGTGGAAGCTGTGCTTCTTATGAAGAATCAGTACTACATCTGCCATATTGGAGACTGCAGAACATATGTCCTTTCGGACACGATTGATCAGCTGACAACGGATCATACCGTTGTGCAGCGGGAGATAACGGAAGGAAGGCTTACGCCCCAGCAGGCGGCAAAAGACCCACGCCAGAGCCTTTTACTGCAATGCGTAGGAGCCGGCAAGGCGGTAAAACCGGATTATCTCTATGGCGATATCAAGCCGCATCAGGTATTCCTGCTCTGCTGTGATGGGTTTCGCCGCAGAATAACGGGAAGCGAAATCAAGGAAATCTGCAAATATTCTACCAAGGAAAAGAAGCTGCATGATGCACTGGAAGAAGTGACCCGATTATGCAAGAAACGAAAAGAAACGGATAATATTACAGGGATTCTCATAAGCACCTTCGATAAACCAAAACGGCTGGTTCCGTTCTGGAAAAAGGATAGGCCGGGAACATCAGGAGAACTCGTAAAAGATGTTTTACTGAAATATTATGATCTGGCAGATCAAACATAATAAAGCAAAGGAGAACTAGTATGGAAAACAATCAAGAATTTGCAATCTTCTTTTCAGATGCACCGAAAGGTAAAAAAATCGGTGCAGTCCTTTCATGGATCGCCACAGCAATTTTGCTCGTTGCACTTTTTGTGCCGGGATTCCGGGTGAAGTTTCAGACACAGAATCAAAACGGTAAGTATCAGAATATTCCGGCAACGGAGACCTACGAACTGAATCAGGCGAAAGAGGCGTGGAAACTTAATGTTCAGCTGGGAAACAGCAAAATCTCCGGAAAACTGAATAGCTTTTTGGAAAATGGAAAGACGAGCGTGTTTTCCTATCTTTCGGATTCGAGTTTGCTGAATGCAAAGCTGCTGACAGTTGAAGATATTATTGGCACAGAAACCGTAAAATCTTTGCCGGGATGGGTCTTCCTGATCGTATTTTTCGTCTTGATCATTGTTGCTGCAATTACCGGAGTGTATACCATGAGATGGGTAACGCTGACAACAAACCTTGTTGGTGTGCTTGAACTGCTGGCGGTGTTCTTCCTCGTGTTTAAAAATAGATTCAATGAAAACGGTGCGAACCTTTTGACCGGGAGCCGAGTTGTTCCTGCAATGACCGCAGTTTTGATCGCGCTTTTGGTAATTGCCGCCATCCTGTCCGTTGCCTCTGTAATCGTCAGCTATGCAGTTCATTCCGAGGAGGATGCAGAGGGTGATGCCTACTGGGATGACGATGACGAAAACCGGAATGCGCCGACTGGTCTGATTGATGATAATGATACTGCCCCTGTGACCGGCAGCATCCCGTCTGCCTCGGCTGCAGTTGCTACTCTGATCCAGATGAACACGAGCAAGAGCTTTGCAATTATGAACAATACGGAGTTGGTCATTGGTAAGGGTTCGCAGGCAGATGTGATCGTCTCCAACCCGATCATCAGCCGTGCCCATGCAAAGATCAGCTGCCATAACGGTACCTGCACGATTCAGGATCTTGGCTCTAAAAATGGCACGTTCGTTGGGGATCAGAAGATTTCTGGAAACAATATCGTGGTTCTGACGGATGGTATGTACATCACGCTAGGAAATGAGATCTTCCAGTTCAAGGTTTGACTTCAGCAGAGGCTGGAATGAGGTAAAATAAAACGATGGCCACATTGGAAGAAAAGCTTTGTCCAGTCTGCTTTCAGGAAGCGATGGAAGGCGGAAAATGCCAGAACTGTGGATATGTTTTGGATAAAGCATCTGTGGGGGAAAACCACCTGAAGCCATTTTCAATTTTGAACACAAAATATCTGCTGGGAAAAAGTCTCGGACAGGGCGGCTTTGGCATTACCTATCTGGCGAAGAATATGTCGAATGGATCACGCTGCTGTATCAAAGAGTATTTTCCGTCTAATTTGGTCCAGAGCAGAATGCCCGATGGCACGGTTGCCCTGACAGGCGAAGAAAATCGTTGTGAGTTTGAGGATGGAAAACAACGCTTTATTGAAGAAGCACGAACACTGCAGGAACTTCGCGGGAATGTCGCTGTTGTTGATATTCAGGATTTTTTTGAAGAAAATGGCACAGCATATTTTGTGATGGAACTAATCGAAGGCTGCAATCTGCGTGCCTTTAAGAAAGAACATAACGAAGAGCAGACTTTCAAGATGGCGCTTCAGATGCTGCTTTTGATTGGCAGTGCCTTAGCCGAAGTGCACCGCTTTGGCATGATCCATGGGGATATCAGCCCGGAAAATATCCTGATTACGCAGAATGGAGAAATCAAACTAATCGACTTTGGTGCGGCGCGTTCCTTCCGTCAGAGCAGCGCAAAGCAGGGCAGAAAAATCTATCTGAAGCCAAATTATGCACCATACGAACAATACACCTTAAAACCCTGTCAGGGGCCGTGGACTGATATCTATGCACTGGCATCAACTTTTTACTTTATTGTGTCCGGCCAGAAAATGCTGGACGCTTTGAGCCGGGCAAAGGGAGAAGCGTATCTTCCGCTATGGAAGTTGGCTCCAGCTGTTTCAAAACCATTATCAGATGTAATGGATCATGCATTGGCGTTTGATTACCATGACCGCTATCGCAGCATGATGGACTTTCTGAGTGCGCTGGAGCAGGTCGTTCAGCCGGAAGAATATGATATTGATCTGGGAGCACTGATGCCAAAGTCGAGAGCTTCCGGAACGGCAGTTGTTCGTCCGAAAACGGCTGCTGTGCATGACGATTCTGAAAAGGTGTGCTCTGTTGAAGAGCAGGATGTGCAAGAACCCAGAGGCCTTGCTGCATTCTTCCATCCAAAGAAACGTAAGATGGCCTATCTGGAATTGACGATCGATTACAGAGAGACAGCGGGATGCTTCTCCAAGCGCAGGTGGTTACTTGAACCGAATTGCACGATAAAGATTGGCCGGTCGGCTACAAGTGATGTGATGATGCCCGCAAACAATCGAATCAGCCGAAACCATTGTGAGATCTTTTACAATGAAAAACGAAAAGATTTTACAATACGGGATCTTTCAAAGTTCGGTACGCTCCTTTCAAACGGAGAACCGATGAAAAAAGGAAAACAGTATACATTGAGGGATGGAGACAGTTTTATGTCCTGTCGCCAGAGTATACGTTCAAGGTGGTGATTGAAACGTGATCTCTCTTTTTAAGAGAAAAAAGTTAAAGGGGAAAGCTGCCGACGAAATGCAGGCGATGATGATGTGACACAGACGCTTTTG
>ENA-OUNI01000051-OUNI01000051.1-human-gut-metagenome-genome-assembly--contig:-NODE-51-length-40759-cov-3.173139_pt1 | contig 40759 bp, 51 predicted proteins | sample MGYA00242499_ERZ504580 | MGnify/ENA primary metagenome ERZ504580 (study PRJEB26092, sample SAMD00036315) | human gut metagenome | host: Homo sapiens | study: EMG produced TPA metagenomics assembly of... | reverse complement strand
CCGCCGACCATGGCGGCGACGGCTGCAGAAACCGTGACAAGCGGGCTTTCCCCATATTTCACTGCCACGCCGACACCGATACCGGCACTTGTCAGGGCTGCGGCAGCTTTTCCAAGCAGATAGATCACATTTCCGGTCGAACCGCCGATCAGAAGACCGATCTGCTGAATCATTGTACCGATAATCAGGGTTGCAAAAAGACCCTGCGTCATGCCGCCGAAGCCATCAATGAAGATGTGCGAGGCGACTTTTTTGATTGTTCGCATATGGATTCCTCCTCATGTATGTGGTGTGTTACTGTATTCACAAGTGACTTGTCAGTCGACTTTTAGTCTATCATAAGATGGGGGCGGGTGCAATCCTTTTCCGGGGGCATAAGTTGACAAAAGAAAGGGGCACGCTTATAATTGAGACAAATTCAGAGCGCTTCGAGAAAACAGCGCAGACAGTAAAAAAGTGATAAAGGAGACGCATGGGAAAACAGAAAAAAGAAACAGAAAAAACGCGGCAATCCGCTTTGGACTCTGGTATTTTTAGCGGCACTTGCTGTTTTCTGCTTTTCCGGGTACAAGCTGATCGGCATTTACCTGGATTACAAGACCGGCACGGATGAATACCGGGATCTGCAGCAGTATACGACGGAAATTACAAAAACACCGGAGACACCGGCAACGACGAAAACAGAGGAGCCGCAGGCGGAATCCGAACCGGCGGAGCCTTCCGAACCGGAGCCGGAACCACTGTCGTATCCGACAGAACCGCCGCTTGCCGTTGATTTTGAATCCTTAAAAGCGATTAACCGGATGTGAAGGGATGGCTTTATATCGAAGCTCTCGACATCAGTTACCCGGTCGTACAGGGGCCGGACAACGATGCGTATCTTCATACGACGTACGAGGGAACGAGCAACTTTGCGGGTTCCATTTTCCTCGATTACCAGAATCAGGATGATTTCAGTGATGGAAACACAATCGTTTACGGTCATAATATGAAGAATCTCTCCATGTTCGGAAAATTGAAACAGATGAAGGAGCAGGAAAAATATAGGGAAAGCGTCTATTTCTGGATGCTGACGCCGGAATCAAACGATGTGTACCAGATTTTTTCTGCCTTTTATACGGAGGCAGACAGTGATGTCTACACGCTGTATTCCGGCGGGGGTGAAGCGTTTGTACAGTATCTGAATACCATGGCGGCGCGGTCAGAGATCCCGGTGGAGCAGCCGGAGATGGATGAAAACAGCCATATTATTGTGCTGTCCACCTGTGCGGCGAGCGATACGACTGGACGGTTCGTCGTTCTGGGCGTGCGGCGGAACCGGTAATGATTGGTCAGGAGGAGGAATGACAGATGGAAGAGGAAAGAAAAATCGAAGAACTGCAGAGATTGATTGATACGCATGAAAATATCGTATTCTTCGGCGGCGCGGGCGTGTCCACGGAGAGCGGGATTCCGGATTTCCGGAGCGTGGATGGCCTTTATCATCAGAAGTATGACGTTCCGCCGGAGACAATTTTAAGCCACAGCTATTTCCTGCGGTACCCGGAAAAGTTTTATGCCTTTTACCGCGACAAAATGCTTCCGGTCGGCGCGAAACCGAACGCGGCGCATAAGAAACTTGCAGAGCTGGAAGCGGCGGGAAAATTAAAAGCGGTTGTGACGCAGAACATTGACGGACTGCATCAGGCGGCGGGAAGTAAAGTAGTGTATGAACTGCACGGAAGCATACACCGCAATTACTGCATGAAATGCGGGGCAGCCTGCGATACAGAGCTGGTGAGAAAGAGCAGCGGCGTTCCAAGATGTGAAAAATGCGGCGGCATGATCAAGCCGGATGTCGTTCTCTACGAGGAGAGCCTGAACGAGAAAGTGCTCGACGGAGCGATCCGCTCGATTGCGGCGGCAGATCTTCTGATTGTCGGCGGAACGTCGCTTGCTGTGTATCCGGCAGCAGGTCTTCTCCAGTATTTTCGGGGCGATGCACTGGTCCTGATTAATAAAGGTGCAACACCGATGGACAACAACGCAGATCTTCTGATCCAGCAGCGATCGGACAGGTGCTCGGCAGTATCCGGGTGTGAAAATTCAGAGCTGTGAAAAATGGAGGTGCGGCTCTGATGATACAGAGAGAACCTTGAGAAAAAATCTCGGAAAGTGTCAGGAAATATAAAAATAAGGCGGAAGAAACATGGCAGAACATTACGAAGTAGGCGATATTGTAAAACTGAAAAAGCCGCATCCGTGCGGCAGCAGCGAGTGGGAAATCCTGCGTGCCGGCGCAGATTTCCGTCTCAAATGCACCGGCTGCGGCCACCAGATCATGGTAGCACGCAAGCTGGTCGAGAAAAACACCCGCGGATTACGAAAAAAAGATGCGTAATATCGTGAAAAAAACAAGAAAACACGCGAAAAAGGGCTTGCTATAAGCCCTTTTTTATGTTAAAATAACAAATTGTGACGTATAAAAATAATTCCTTGCTCCCCATAATGAAAATGGGGTGCCAAAAAGTCCAAAAGGAGGTAAAGCATGAACAAGTACGAATTAGCACTGGTTGTGAATGCAAAACTTGAAGAAGAGGAACGCGCAGCTGTAGTTGAGAAAGCCAAAGGTTATGTAACCCGTTACGGCGGAACAGTTGGCGAAGTAGAAGAGTGGGGCAAAAAACGCCTTGCATACGAAATTCAGCATATGCGTGAAGCATATTACTACTTATTCAGTTTGAAGCAGACGCAACAGCTCCGGCAGAGATCGAGAGCCATATGCGTATTATGGATAACGTACTGAGATACTTAGTCGTTAAAAAGGAAGCTTAAGAGGTAAGCGAATGAATAAAGTTATATTGATGGGAAGATTGACCAGAGATCCCGATGTCAGATACTCTGCTGGAGAAAACTCCACAGCGGTAGCCCGTTATACACTGGCTGTTGACCGCAGATTCCGCAGAGACGGCGATTCCGCAACCGCAGACTTTATCGGATGCGTTGCTTTCGGCCGCCAGGCAGAATTTGCAGAGAAATACTTGCGTCAGGGAACGAAGATCGCCATCACCGGCCGCATTCAGACCGGAAGCTACACCAACCGTGAAGGCCAGAAGGTCTACACGACAGACGTAGTTGTAGAAGAGCAGGAGTTTGCAGAGAGCAAAAATGCAGGTGGAAACAACGGAGGATACTCCGCACCGCAGCATAACAATCCGGCTCCGTCCGCGAATACATCTGACCTGGGCAGCGCCGATGGTTTTATGAATATTCCCGATGGCATTGACGAAGAATTGCCATTTATTGATAGAAAAGGAGAGATTGATCATGGCTTATAATAATAGTGAAAGACCAGCTTCCAGAAGACCGGCCCGCAGAAGAAGAAAAGTTTGTGTTTTCTGTGGTGGAGAAGAGATCAGCTACAAGGATGCAGCTAAACTGAAAAAATATGTATCCGAGCGTGGTAAAATCCTGCCGAGACGTGTAACTGGAACCTGCGCAAAACATCAGAGAGCAGTAACAGTAGCCGTTAAGAGAGCAAGACATATGGCTATTATGCCGTACGTAGATGATTGATTCTGACTTGCGCTAAACACTGTCCGAACGTTCATTTTGAATCGGTAAATAAATGGAGGTATCTGCCTGAAAAGGGCGGGTACCTTTTTTGTATCCAGAAGTATCTTGTTGCCAAAGTACAGGTCAAAGTGGTATAATCGGAAGGACAGGAGCGAAATACAACACGCAACGTTGGAAAGGTGTTAGGAAATGAAAAGCAAAATGAAGTTGAGCGGCCAATTGCGGAGCTATCTTCGATGGCCGCTGATTTTGTCCATCCTGATGCTTGTGATGAATATCGGCATGTATTTTGTGGATGTGATGGCAGGAATGTGGTTCACGCTGTTTTTTGCAGTCTATGTGATCGCAGCCGCAGTTCTCTATTACAGACAGCGTCCGCAGGTGATCAACGAGCTGATTACCTTTGCGACCGAATACGGCCAGGTTCAGAAGCATCTGATCCAGGAACTGCGCTGCCCTATGCCGTTATGGATTCGCAGGGAAAACTTCTCTGGGTCAACAAAGAGTTTACAAAAATCACAGGGAAGGATACACAGTATCATAAATGTATCGCCACCATTTTTCCGGAGCTGACGGTCGAGCGGCTGCCGAAAAATGAGGAGGAGACCGACATCAACGTGGCTTACGGCGAAAAGAATTTCCGTGCCCATGTAAAAAGCGTCTGCATCGACGAGCTGATCCAGAATTCGGAGATGATCAACACAGATATCAAAGGCTATTTTATTCAGGCACTGTATCTGTTCGATGAGACGGAGCTCCGCGAGTATATGCGGAAATTCGAGGACGAAACGATGGTCACCGGTCTTCTGTATCTGGACAACTACGACGAGGCGCTGGAGAGCGTCGAGGAGGTCCGCCGTTCCCTTCTGACCGCACTGGTCGAGCGAAAGATCAACAAATATTTCAACGATCTCGACGGACTGGTGAAGCGGTATGAGAACGACAAATACATCGTGGTCATGCGCCGGAGTTCGTTAAATGAACTGAAAGAGAAAAAGTTCGATATCCTCGAGGACGTCAAGACCATCAACATCGGAAACGAGATGGCGGTCACAATCAGTATGGGTATCGGAGCAGATGCTGGATCGTTTGCGAAAAACTCCGAGTATGCGAAAATCGCGATCGACCTGGCTCTTGGCCGGGGCGGCGATCAGGTCGTTTTAAAGGACGGTTCGAAGATTCAGTATTTCGGCGGAAAAACGCAGGCTGTGGAAAAGAATACGAGAGTCAAAGCCCGCGTCAAGGCGCACGCGCTGAAAGAGTTTATGAACACGAAAGAGAAGGTCGTTGTCATGGGACACCGCCTGCCGGATGCCGATTCGTTCGGTGCGGCCATCGGTATCTACCGTGCGGCGAAAACGCTGAATAAAAAAGCGTACATCGTCATCGACAACCCGACCAGCTCGATTATTCCGCTGATGAATACGTTCCGCGACAACCAGGATTATGAGGCGGACATGTTTGTCAACAACCATGAGGCGAAAGAGATCATGGACGACAACACGCTGCTCGTTGTGGTCGATACGAACAAGCCGAGCATCACACAGTGTGAGGATCTGCTGTACATGGCGAAAATGATCGTCGTGCTGGATCATCACCGGCAGGGAAGCGATACGATCCGCAACTCGGTGCTTTCCTATATTGAGCCGTATGCATCATCCGCGAGCGAGATGGTTGCCGAGATTCTCCAGTATTTTACCGAGGGAATCCGCATCCGGAACGTGGAGGCGGACAGCATCTATGCCGGCATCATGATTGATACCGACAACTTTATGCAGAAAACAGGTGTCCGCACGTTCGAGGCGGCAGCTTTCCTGCGCCGCTGCGGTGCGGATGTGACGCGTGTGCGCAAGCTGTTCCGTGAGGATATGAACGATTACAAGGCAAGAGGAGAGACGATCCGCAATGCGGAGCTGTTCCGCGGCCAGTTCGCGATTTCCGAATGCCCGAGCGACTATGTGGACAGCCCGACGGTGGTCGGAGCACAAGCGGCGAACGAGCTGCTGAACATTGTCGGTGTCAAGGCGTCCTTTGTACTGACCGAGTATAAAGGCGTGATCTATATCAGCGCCCGCGCGATTGATGAGGTCAATGTACAGATCATCATGGAGCGGATGGGCGGCGGCGGTCATCTGAATATGGCAGGATGCCAGCTTGAGACCGTCGATCTGGAGGGGGCGCGCAGCCTCCTAAAATCAACCTTAACAGAAATGCAGGATGGAGGAGAAATCTGATATGAAAGTTATCTTACTGGAAGACGTAAAAGCACTTGGTAAAAAAGGACAGACTGTAAACGTAAGTGACGGATATGCAAGAAACATGCTTCTGCCGAAAAAACTCGGCATCGAGGCAACCGCAAAAAACCTGAATGAGCTGAAACTCCAGAAAGCACACGAGGACAAAGTGGCAGCAGAGCAGCTCGCTGAGGCACAGGCTTTCGCGAAGAGATTGAGGACAAACAGGTTACCGTAGCAATCAAAGTCGGCGAGGGCGGAAAAGTATTCGGAAGTGTATCGGCAAAAGAGATCGCTGAGGCAGCAAAAGAGCAGCTCGGATACGACATCGACAAAAAGAAAATGCAGCTTCCGAACCCGATCAAGGTTCTTGGAACGACAGAAGTGCCGATCCGCCTGCATACCAAAGTAACTGCAAAGCTGAAAGTTATCGTAAAAGAAGCATAATTCTATGGAAGAAGCACTGATTAAACGAATCCTTCCGCACAGCATCGAGGCGGAGCAGTCGGTCATCGGTTCCATGCTGATGGGGCGCGAAGCCATCATGGCGGCATCGGAAATCCTGACGAGCGACGATTTTTACCAGCACCAGTACGGCGTCATTTTTGATGCCATGGTGGAGCTGTTCAATGAGGGAAAACCGGTCGATCTGGTCACCCTGCAGAACCGCCTGCGTGAAAAGGATGTTCCGCCGGAGATCAGTTCGATGGAGTTTGTCCGCGATCTTTTAAATGCGGTGCCGACTTCGGCGAATGTGCGCCATTATGCGAACATCGTCAGCGAGAAAGCGGTGCTGCGCCGTCTCATTAAGCTGACAGAAGAGATAGAGAATGACTGCTATCTGAACAAAGAGCCGGTGGAAGTCATCATGGAGGAGACGGAAAAGAAGATGTTCCAGTTATTGGGCCAGCGGAATTCCGGAGACTTCATGCCGATCCGCCAGGTTGTCATCAATACGCTGGAGAACATCGAGCGTGCATCGAAGACGAAGGGAAATGTCACGGGTATTCCGACCGGATTCACGGATCTGGACTACAAGACATCGGGTCTGCAGAACTCTGACTTATCCTGATTGCGGCACGTCCGTCTATGGGTAAAACGGCGTTTGTCCTCAATATTGCGCAGTATATGGCGTTTAAGAAAGACAAAGCCGTTGCGATTTTCAGTCTCGAGATGTCGCGGGAGCAGCTGATGAACCGTCTGCTCTCGATGGAGTCGAAAGTAGATTCCCAGCATCTGAGAACCGGAAACCTGAAAGACGACGAATGGAGCAAGCTGATCGAGAGCGCCGGCATGATCGGTGAATCCCGACTGATGATCGACGATACACCTGGTATCTCGATCGGAGAGATGCGGTCGAAATGCCGCAAATACAAGCTGGAGCACGGTCTTGATATCATCATCATTGACTACCTGCAGCTGATGTCGGGAAGCGGAAAGAGCTCCTCGGAATCGCGTCAGCAGGAGATTTCGGATATCAGCCGTTCCTTAAAAGCACTCGCGAGAGAGCTGAATGTGCCGGTTGTTGCACTGTCCCAGCTTTCCCGGGCTGTTGAGCAGCGTACCGACCACCGTCCGATGCTTTCCGACCTGCGTGAGTCGGGAGCGATCGAGCAGGATGCCGACGTTGTTATGTTTATCTATCGAGATGATTACTATAATAAGGATTCCGAGAATAAGGGAATCGCGGAAATCATCATCGCCAAACAGCGAAACGGCCCGATCGGAACCGTCAATCTGGTCTGGCTGCCGGATTATACGAAATTTGCGAATGCAGAGAGATAAAAGAAAATATTTTATGTGTCAGAACGTGTCGTGGGAAGTCCTGCGGCACGTTCTTTGTGTATAATTGTATGAAATTGTCGGAATATTACGATGAGATTTTCTTGCGGCAGGGGATAACAGATCCTATAATAAAGGGAAGAAGGGAGTGGCTGCCGTATGGAAAATAGAACGTATCTGGTCACGGAGGCGGAGAAGCTGACCGGGGAGAAAGCGCATGTGCTCCGGTACTGGGAGGACGAGCTCGGCATGGAAATCCACCGCAATTCGCTGGGACACCGCTGCTATACTGCGCAGGACATTCAGATTTTTCTGGGAATCCGGGAACTGAAGAAAAAGGGGCTTCACCTGAAAGCGATCCGCGAGCTGATGCCGAAGCTGGTGCAGGCAACGGCGGAGATCAAAGCGTTTCCGGCGGAAGCGGCAGAGACGGCAAAGGAGAAGCCGGATCCGGCAATACCGGGAAAAGCGGACGAAGTGCCGGAGGTGGTTGTCGATCTTCTGCCCGAGCGGGAAGCAGAACAGCTGGCGGACACTGTGATGCGGCAGGAAGAGGAGGAGCGTCAGACGGAGTTTTACCGCGTGCTCGGCCGTCTGCTCGATCAGATGATACAGAAGCGGCGCAGGAAGAGCGGAGCCGCCGCGTGGACGAGGCGATCCGCCGCCACCAGCAGAGCCGGAGAGAAGCAGCGGCGACGCTGGAGCAGAAAGGAAAACGGACGAAAGCAAAACGGGGCCATCGGAACAATGGGTAAATCGGACAGAAAAAAGAACGCCTGTGAGAGGCGTTCTTTTTGGATCCACGCGGAAATCCGACTTATTTTGCAGCCAGATAATCGTTGATCTGGTCTTCCAGAACCTGAGCGTCCAGGCCGTGAACCATAGCTGCTTCTTCCAGGGACTCACCCTGTGCAGAAGGGCAGCCGATGCAGTGCATACCGGCTCCCATCAGGATTCCGATGATATTTGTATCCATTGCGATTAACTCGCCGATTGTCATGTCTTTCGAGATCTTTGCCATCTTAAAGTTCCTCCTTTAAATGTGTATATACCCGTCGTTCCGATTTTGACGGCTATTTTGATTATAGCGTACCCCCGGGGGGAATGCAAGAACAAATTCATAAGATTATAGAATGTTTATAATTTTGTACTTGTATTTCAGGGGGCAATCGTTTACAATGTGGATAGTACCGAAAGGGCCAAAAAATCTACAAGGAGGATAAGATCATGGCATATGTAATCACAGACGAATGTGTAAGCTGCGGAACCTGCGCTGGAGAATGTCCAGTAGAGGCTATCGCTGAGGGAGATTCCCATTACGAAATCAACCCGGATGTATGCGTTGAGTGCGGAACATGCGCAAGCGTATGTCCAACCGAGGCTATCACAGAAGAGTAATTTGTACGGAACGTACAAAAAAGGAAGTCCTTCGCGGACTTCCTTTTTTTATACATACGTTTCAAAACTTACAGAGAAGCCAGCTCCTGCAGAGCATTCTCTTTTACCATTGCATTTCCATGTTCCAGCAGAAATGCTTCAGCGGCCAGGGAGAAGGATTCCTGTCTGCCGTACTCGGAAAGAATGTTGCAGACCTTGTTGAATTCCTCCGGTTTGCAGCCGGACTGGTGCAGAACGAGCTGATAGTTGGCATCTGCCTTGTTCTTATAGAGGGAATTGCTGCCGGTAAAATACTGGTTCAGCGCTTTTGCGGAGCTGATGACATCGTCGAGGGTTGAGAAGTGGAAGGTGCGTACCAGATCCACATTCTTTTCCTCGGATGCTGCAGGCTCTTTTTCGTTTTCCTTCTGTGCCGCTTTCTTTGCGATTTCCTGTGCCTTGTTCTTCACATCGCAGAGCTTGTGGAACAGGTCGATGATGTCGTCCGCGCCGGAATACTGTACCGGTTCCGGTCCGTCCGTATCGTCGCCGGATGGAGCAAATTTGGCGAAGCGGGTGTCGAGCTCCTGTGGATCCTCGACTCTGGTGATAATGAGGACAATACTGTCCGGAGCCACCGGAACGGCCTCGACCATGAGCGGGGCATTATCCACATTGAAGCCGAACTGCTGGTTGGCTTCAAGCATCATATCCTGAAACAGGCTGCGGGCCTTTTCCGTGCCGTAAGCCAGTTCGCTGAGCTTTAAATTTCTTTCGGCAAGATCGGCGCTGGTCAGTGTGCAGCGGATCTTGTTATCATTGATTTTTTCTATTTTCATAACTCTCACGTCCTTAATTACTCTTTACTTATATAAATAGGGCTGCTTACGATATAGTATAACACATCACGGAAAGAAGTAAAGAACTTAAGATTTTTTTTACATTTCGCATAATTTTTTCAGAAATGAAGGGACAAACTTTATTTGTAATTCCCCCGGTTTGAAGTATAATGGGAGTTGGGGAAACCTTTGCTTCTGTCCGGAGGTGCATACTCCGGCCGGAAGCAGGCACAGAAAAAACGGATCGGATAAGAAGTCGTCCCCGCGAAACATGATCATTGAAACTAAAAACAAAAGTATTTCATACGGATCGATGGGGCTTTCTTTTTTGTACGTCACAACTGCAAATAAGCCATGAAACAAACAATCGACAAAACTTTTTAAACAGATTTTCTGAAAAATACCCAATAGCAAAAAGCAACGATACTTTCGTTACTGTTCAATCAGCAGTGAAACACCTGCTGTTTCGCTGCGTAAGAACATGATTCAGGTGTGAGCAGCCCTCCTTTTGCGAAGCAACTTTAAATGAGGGCTGCGAATGTTACAGTTCGCTGGGAACCAGTGAACTGTAACGATACTTTCTGACTCGCATGCGGTTCCCTTGCGCATAACGGTTGCTATTGGGTATTTTTTTTGTTATAATGGGCGCAAGTGGGGAGATCTTCAGAGCGAAGAAAAGGGGAAAAGAACACATGAAGGAGCAACAGAAGAAAAAAGCAGCGCCGGTACTGGTCGTACTGATTCTGATCGTGATAGTCGGTGCAGCAGGCGTTGTTTCATTTTGATAAACCGATATAAACCCGGAACCGAATACATGGCCGGGAACGAATATTTTAACCTGACAGACGAAAACAGCGTTGCGCTGATCCAGAACGGAGAACTTCTGGAAGAGCAGGCCGTCCTTATCGGAGGAGAGCCGTATGCGGCATACACATATGTAGAATCCCAGCTGAACAGCTGCTTCTACTGGATGAAGAAACAAAAGGAATCCTGCTTACAACGAGCGGCGGCGTGCAGACACTGCTTCCGGGCGATGCGGCCGTTGCCAAAACACCGGGCGGACAGCCTGCCGTACAGCAGGAGAGCGACGGAAAGGTTTACATTTCGCTGGATGTCGTAAAAGAATACACAGATCTCGACTATGCATATTACAGCGATCCCAACCGTGTTGTAATCCGGAATGAATGGGACGGCGTGGAACAGGCGACGGTACAGTCAGACACCGCGCAGGTGCGCCAGAAAGGCGGCATCAAGAGTCTGATTCTTGCGGATGTACAGAAGGGTGACACCCTGCTGTATCTGGAAAATCTGGACAACTGGTGCAAAGTCATGACGGCGGACGGCTATACCGGCTACATCCAGACAGAGGATATCTCCGAGCCGGAGGACATCGAAGCGCGGACGGCAAAGAAAGATTCCTATGAAAGAATTACACGGGATCACAAAATCAATCTGGTCTGGCATCAGAGCACATCGACCGAGTCGAACGACGCGATGGCAGAGATGACAGCAGAAATGACCGGCGTGAACGTGATTTCACCGACCTGGTTTTCCGTGACAGACGAAACCGGTACGATTTCCAGCCTTGCGAGCGCCGATTACGTGAAACTGGCGCATGAAGCGGGACGGGAAGTCTGGGGATTGATTGATAACTTTAATGAAGCATTTGACGAAACAACCGATCTTGCCTACGCATCCGTGCGCAGCAGAATCATTGAGCAGCTGCTCGCCGAGGCAGCATCGTGCGGCATGGACGGCATCAACGTGGATTTCGAGAATCTGAAAGAGGCCGGAATCCCGCATTACCTGCAGTTTCTGCGGGAACTGACGAGCGCGGCGCATGCACAGAATCTGGTGGTGTCGGTCGATACGCCGGTACCGCAGGCTTACACGATGTATTATCAGCGCGGCGAGCAGGCAAGATTTGTGGACTATATGATTGTCATGGCCTATGACGAGCATTTCGCGGGAAGTGAGGAGCAGGCTCTGTTTCATCCCTCCCGTTCGTACAGCAGGCCGTGGAGGAGATGACGCGGGTGATGCCTGCCGATCAGGTGATCTGCGGAATCCCGTTTTATACCCGTGTCTGGACGGAAAAGTTCGGACAGAGCGCCATTACCAGCGAGGTGCTGGGCATGGATGGCGCCAAAAACTATGCCAAAGAGAATCAGATGACAGAAACCTGGGATGCATCCCTTGGCCAGAATGTGGCAACGGTAGAAACTTCCGATGCCAGATACACGATCTGGATGGAGGATGAGCAGTCCATGGAGGAAAAACTGAAAGTGATCCAAAGCGCCGATCTCGCCGGAGTGGCAGAGTGGAAGCTCGGATTCGAGTGCGCAGACGTCTGGAGTCTGATTTCAAAATATATTGAAACAAACAGTTGACGAGGAGTCCGGGAAGGATAAGGGGAATGATAAAAGCCCGGGCACGAAGGAGGAGTATACATGTCAGAAAACAATCACGAAGAATTATTTAAAACAACGCTGATGGGCGGTTTCGATAAGACGATGTCATGACGAAAGTGCAGAACCTAAAAGATCAGGCGTATGCCGCTCAGAAAAAACTGGAAGCGAAGATCGAGGAAAAAGAGCAGGAAATCGAGAAGCTGAACCGCAAGATCCGCGAGCGTGAGGATAAAATCGAGGAGCTCGAAAAAAACATTCATGAGAAATACCAGAGCTATATCGACAATTATGACAGCATCAGCGGCCTTGTGTTTGAGGCACAGGTGAAAGCGAAAAAACTGACACAGGAAACAGAGGAGAGCTGCAGAAAGCTAAAAGAAGAGACCGAGGAAGCCTGCCGCCGGAAAACCGAAGAAACGGACGAGTCCTGCCGCGAGAAAACGGAGGAAACGGATGAGGCGTGCTGCAAAAAGAGAGAGGAGACAAACGAGTCCTGCCGGAAACAGCGGGAAGAGACAAAGGAATCCTGTGCAAAGCAGCGCCGCGAGACGAAGGAACAGTGCGAATACATGGTAGAGAGCGCACGTCAGAAGGGCGAGGAACTGGCTGCTGTTTATGAAGAAAAACTGCAGGCCGAAGCAGAAGAAATCCAGAGCCATATGGACGCGGAACTGCAGAAAGCCAACACCAGATACCAGAAGATTTACGCCGAGATGGAAACCATGACGAGTGTACTCGAGAAGAATCGCAGAATTTTTGAGGAGACCTTTGCCGGCATCGAAAAAATGCGTGAGGAGATGAAACGTTCTGCATCGGAAGTGGAAACCTTCATGAAAGATCCGGTAAAAAGTATCTTTCCCGGAGAGGCAAAAGAAACAGCCGCAGAGCCAGACCGTGAAGATACCGCAGAAGAAGCAGAGGAAGAAGACGAAATCGTCGAAAATTCTGCAGTCATCGATCTCGAAAATGAGCCGGATTATCTCGATGATGACAACGACGAAGAAGAGGATGAAATCCCGAATCGCGCGCATGATGAAGAAGATGAGGAAGAGTAACCGGAAGCAATAAGAGTTGTAACCTGCCCCGCTGCTGCATAAAATGACCAAGAAAGGAAATTTGCAGCAGGGGGCTTTTCATTTGGAAAAAGGGAAAAAACTGGAATGGCTGATGGCGGTGATTCTGCTTTCGGCGGCGTATGTTCTGTCCCGCGAGGGCGCACGGCTGGTGGCAGCACAGAAGGCAGCCACAAAAGTAGTGGTGCTGGACAGCGGCCACGGCGGCGACGATCCCGGCAAAATCGGGGCAAACGGTGTCAAAGAAAAGGACATCAACCTTGCGATTGCCCGTCTGCTGAAAAAGAAGCTGGAAAAGCAGGGAATCCTTGTGGTGATGACGCGGGAAGGGGAGGATGATCTCTCCGATCCGGGAGCCGTGAATGCGAAAGTGCAGGATCTGCAGCGGCGCGTGCAGCTGATTCATAAAAAAAAGCCGGACTGTGTGATCAGCATTCACCAGAACAGCTACCCGGATGCGGCGGTCAAAGGGGCGCAGGTGTTTTATTATACGGATTCAAAAGAAGGCGAAAAACTGGCGCTCTGCATGCAGCTGCACTGGTCGCGGGGCTCGATCCGGCGAATCACAGGAAAGCCAAGGGAAACAAAACGTATTACATGCTGAAGAAGACAGACGCAGTGCTGGTGATCTGCGAGTGCGGATTCCTCTCAAATCCGGAGGAGGAAGCGCTCCTGAACACAAAGGAGTACCAGAAAAAGGTGGCGGATGCACTGTGTGACGGCGTTTTAACGTATCTGGGAGAAAAGAAGAATGGCAAAGAGAAGACACAGACGAAGACGGAAGAGACCGCTGCGGGCGCTGCTTCCGCTTATGCTTGCCCTGCTGGCGGCTTATCTGGTATTCGGAGAATTTGATGAGAGCGATCCCGCGCAGAACGGAAACGGAGCGGACAGCAGCACTGCTTCACAGACGGCAGACGAAAACAATGGTCTGTCAGAAAATGGCGCAACACAGTTTCAGGCGGAAAATACAGATGAGGAGGAGCTGGCGAAGCGGTATTATTACAGCCAGCTCGATGAAAACAGACAGATGATTTACCGCGAACTGGTGCAGGGAATCGCGGAACACCAGGAAACCATCATCACAAAAGGCGGCGATCCCGATGTGACGGCGGAGGTTTATGGATGGGTCTATATGGATTACCCGGAGTACTGCTGGATCAACGGAGCATCACATGTCACGGGATACGGCGAGCCGAAGAACTACTGCGAGGTAGTTCCAGAATACACGATCCTGCGGAGGAGATTACAGGACGCCAGACCCAGGTCAAAGGGGCGGGAAATGATTTCTTAAGTGATATCGACCGTTCGATGGATGACTATGGGAAGATCAAGGCTGTCTTTGAAAAATGTATCCGGCAGATTGATTATGTGAAAGATGCGCCGGAGAATCAGACACTCTACAGCGGACTTGTGAACAGACAGACGGTCTGCGCAGGCTATGCCAGAACGTTCCAGTATCTGATGAACCGCCTGGACATCCCGGTCATTTATGTGACGGGAACGACAGACACCGGCGAGGCGCACGGCTGGAATATCGTAAAGTGTGGAGACAATTATTACAACGTCGATGTAACCTGGGGCGATCCGGTATTCGCAGAGGGCGAGAGCGGCGAGTACAATCTGCCGGACGACCTGATCTACTACGATTTTCTCTGCGTTTCCGATGCGGAATTTTCGGACACGCATCAGGCGGATGCGAATCTGCCGCTCCCGGCGTGCAATGCAGATGACCTCGAGTATTACCGCCAGATCGGCCGGTACATGGATACATTTGATGCGACGCAGATTCTGTGGGAAATGGAGACGGATATTGAAGAGACAAAAGAGTATTCCGAATTTAAATTTGCCACCGATGATCTGATGGCGCAGGTCATGGAAGCCCGACCGGAGCTTCTCGATAAGGCTTCCGGCTATCTTTGCAGCTATTACGGACTCGGGTCCGTAAAATATACATACAGTGAGGATACGGCGACAAGAAAGCTGATGGTATTCTGGCAATATAAAGGAGAACCGAGTGAATGACGGTTCTCCTTTAAAAATATCCGGAAACAAATTTTCTGAAATTAAATTTCTTTGTCACAGCCATCAGACCGAACTGTGCGATCGCAAAGCGAGGAAGGTAAAGATGGCGGCGCGGTTGATCTGTTTTACATCGGTAACATCCTCCATATGCTGGTACATAACCGAAACGGAAGCCAGCTGGAAGAAGAAGTACAGCACGGCCGAGTAAAGCGCCGGTCCGAAAGCGCGGTTTCCGGATCGATATCCACTTCGTGCCGGCCGGCACCTGTTTCATACATACAATTATCTTCATTTCTTTTTCCTCTTGTACTTTTTAACTTTGACGCGTTAAAACACTGTGTTATTATAGCACGAAAGTATAGGAATGTCGAGAAAAAATATCAAATTTGCCGATAGAGAGGGAAGAAAGAAACCCGGGATTGGACAAAATGCCAAAGGAAAAGGGACAGGAACCTGCGCCGGCGTTAAGAATATCCCCCGTGGGGGCTTGTGAAAAAGGCCGATTTTGGTAGAGTAAAGGGATATTTGAGCGGTTGGAAAACGGCCGCGCCGGGAAAGTTAAGAAAAAGAAGAAAGAAGCGGAAGATATGGAACAGGAATTATTACAGGAAATTGCCTCCTACTGGGGAACCCGTGCGGAGGGGTATTCTGAGGTCAATGAAAAAGAACTGGCGGGAAGCCAGAGAGAAGCGTGGCTGCATGTATTAGAGGAGCAGTTTCCAGAGAAAAAGAAAGAAGAGATGAAGATTCTCGATATCGGAACCGGCCCGGGATTCTTCCCGATGATTTTGTCGGAGGCAGGTTATACGGTGACGGCTGTTGACTACACGGAGGAGATGCTGGAAAAGGCGAAAGAGAATCTGGGAAAATATACGAAATACGGTCTGGAGCGCGTGACGCTGCAGCGGATGGATGCACAGAATCTGGAGTTTGCGGATGAAACCTTTGATGTTGTCATTTCCAGAAATCTGACCTGGAATCTGGAAAAGCCGGAGCAGGCATACCAAGAGTGGATGCGTGTCCTGAAACCGGGCGGCGTGTTGCTCAATTTTGATGCGAACTGGTACGGTTATCTCTATGACGAGGAGAAAAAAGAAGCGTACGAGGCAGACCGGAAGAAAGTGGAAGAGCAGCAGCTCGACGACCATTATCTGTGCACGGACATTGACCGCATGGAAAACATTGCGCGCCAGGTGCCGCTCTCTGCGATGGAACGGCCGGCGTGGGATACGAAGGTGCTCGAATCCCTCGGCGTTTGTTCCATCCAGACCGATTCCGAAATCTGGAAGCGCGTCTGGAGCGAGGAAGAGAGACTGAACTATGCATCGACACCGATGTTTCTGGTGCGCGCGGAAAAAAGCGCAGAGCAGTCCTTCCAGCTTGGTGATGTGACCGTCCGCCGCGGCGAAAAATATCAGGGGGATATCTCCTTTGCGAATGGGGATATCGTGCTTCCGGGAACGATTATCTGTGGAAAACTTCCGGGAAAAACAATGCTGATCACCGGCGGCGTTCATTCCGGTGAATACGTCGGCATTCAGGCGTGTGTGGAACTGGGAGCGGAGCTTCAGCCGGAAAAAACGGTTGGAACGATCGTGATTTTAAAGGTCTTAAACCGTCCTGCTTTTGAAAACCGTGCGGGCAGTCTCGGACTTTCCGATGGCAAAACCTGAACCGTGTATTTCCGGGCAATCCAAACGGAACCGAGATGGAGCGGCTGGCGTGGGCCATTACGAAAGAAGTTTATCCGAAGGTGGATTATTATATTGATCTCCACAGCGGCGATGATTTCGAAGCATTGACGCCGTATGTCTATTACGCCGGAAAAGCGGCGCAGGAGGTGACAGAAGTTTCGCGGAAAATGGCGGAGCAGGTGGATGTTCCGTACATGGTGCGTTCCATGGTGTCATCAGGCGGAGCATACAACTACGCGGCGTCCAAGGGCATCGCGAGCATCCTCTTAGAGCGCGGCGGCATGGGAGCCTGGACTTCCGAGGAGGTCAATTCCGACAAGCGTGATGTGCGCAATATCTTAAGCAGCCTCGACATATATCAGATCCGCCGCGATGTGCGGAACTACGTGCCGATGGAGGTGACGGATGTCTGCTATCAGGCGGCTTCCGAAGACGGCCTCTGGTATCCGGCGGCAAAACCGGGCGATATGGTTGCAGAGGGCGCACTGCTCGGAACGATCCGTGATTATAATGGAAAACTCCGTGAGACGTGCCGTGCCGAGTACACCGGTGTAGTGCTGTACCAGACGGGCAGTCTGCAGGTAACAGAAGGGGGCCCTGTCGTTGCTTACGGAAGAATTGTGCGCGAGCCGGAGTACGACGACCGCAAAGAGCAGATTGTCCATTACTGGGAGAAACGGAGCGAGAGCTTTTTAGAGCAGAGACGCTCCGAACTTGCAAACCCGATTGCGAAGCGCTGGATGAAAGAGATTGAAAAACAGATCCCGGCGGGAAGACGGTTAAAGATCCTTGATGTGGGCTGCGGAGCCGGATTTTTCTCGATCCTGCTGGCAAAAGAGGACCACGAGGTATTCGGCATCGACCTGACACCGGAGATGATTGAGAATGCAATCCAGCTTGCCGAAGAAGAGAATGCCGACTGCTGCTTCCAGGTCATGGACGCGGAAAATCCGATGTTTGCGGATGAAACGTTTGATGTTGTCATTTCCCGAAACCTGACGTGGACGCTGCCGAATGCGGAGCATGCTTACGGCGAGTGGATGCGTGTGCTGAAAACGGGCGGTGTGCTGCTGAACTTCGATGCCAATTACGGAAAAGAAGACGTTGCCGATACGAAGGGACTTCCGGAGGCGCATGCCCATTTCAAGGTTGGAAACGAGATGCTAGAAGAGTGCGAACGGATCAAATCACAGCTCCCGATCAGCCGCAAAACGGCCGGCGTACGATGTGGCGGTGCTGTGCGAAAACACAGCGGGAGAAATCCGCATTGATACGAGCCTTGGAAAACGCATTTATCTGGAAAAAGACGAGTTCTATAACCCGGCACCGATGTTTTCGATTTGTGCCGTGAAGCAGTAAAGGAGTATTTGTGAAAAAATATCTGTTAAAACGACTGCTTCGCCTGATTCCGGTATTCCTCGGCGTGACGATTCTCGCTTTTCTGCTGACGGGATTTTCCTCGGTCGATGCGGTGGATTTAAAAGAGAGCAGCAGCGGCGGCGTGATGTCGGAGGCGGAAAAGAAGCGATGCGGGAGGAGCTGGGACTGAATGAGCCGAAAGCTGTCCAGTACCTGCAATGGCTGAAAAACGCCCTGCGCGGTGACTTCGGGGAGTCGTACGTTTCCGGCAAACCGGTGCTTGTAAGCTTCCGCGAAAAACTGCCCGCAACGATTGCACTTGCGGCGCTGGCGCTTGCCATGACGGTCTGTCTTTCGTTTCCACTCGGTATCTTAAGTGCAAAATATCAGAATACGTGGGCGGACCGCAGTATCAGCCTGTTCTGCTTTGCAGGTAATTCGTTTCCGGGGTTTTTCACTGCACTTCTTCTCTTGTATTTCTTTTCACTGAAATGGAATCTTTTTCCGGTTCTCAGTATGGGAAAGGGATGGAAAAGCTGTGTGCTTCCGGCGGCGACGCTTGCGGTTTCGATGACGGCAAAATACACCCGTCAGGTGCGTTCTGCCGTGCTTGCAGAGCTGGAGCAGGAGTACGTGGCGGGTGCACGGCACGTGGGTTAAGTGAAAACCGGATTCTGTTTGGAAATGTATTAAAATCCGTGCTGCTTCGGATGGTCACGCTGCTATTCTTATCCGCCGGTTCGCTGCTTGGAGGAACCGCCATCGTTGAGACGATTTTCATGTGGAATGGTGTCGGAAAAATGGCCGTGGATGCCGTTTCCATGCACGATATTCCCGTGATTCAGGCATATCTGGTGTGGATGGCGGCGATCTATCTGCTGCTGCATCTCATTGCTGATCTGATGATGGGTGCACTGGACCCGCGGGCGAAGCTGGAGGGAATGCGATGAAAAAAGAACAGAAAAGAAAGATCCTTTTTTATGGCATCCTCGCCGGTGCGCTGCTGCTGTTTGCCGCGTGTGCGGCCCATCTGGCACCGTACGATCCGTATGAGCAGAATCTGGAACTGTCCCTTCTTCCGCCGTCCGCGGCGCACTGGATGGGGACGGACCGCTATGGAAGAGATCTGTTTTCAAGGATTCTCTCCGGCGCGCGGGTCAGCATTTTTTCAGCACTTCTTGTCGTTGCGGCAAGCGCTCTGATCGGAACACTCGCCGGAATTTTCAGCGGCTGGCTGGAAGGCAAAACGGATACGGTTCTGATGCAGATCTCCGATATTTTTCTGGCCTTTCCGGGTATGGTATTTGCAATCGCATTTTCCGGCGTTCTGCAGAGCGGCATGACGGGAGCCGTTGTGTCGCTGATCCTTGTTTCCTGGCCGAAATATGCACGGCTTGCGCGGAACCGTGTGCTGGCATTGAAACACATGCCGTTCATCGCGGCGGCGCGCCTTACAGGAAACGGAACATGGAAGATGATCGGACGCCATATTCTGCCGAATCTTGCGGGGCAGACGATTGTCACAGCGGTGCTCGATATCGGAACGATGATGCTGGAAATCGCAGGTCTGTCCTTCCTCGGCCTTGGTGCGGAAGCGCCGTCGGCGGAGTGGGGAGCGATGATGAGCAACGGAAGAAGTATGCTGCAGACCGCGCCCTGGGTCATTCTGGCGCCGGGACTGGCGATTTTTCTGACCGTTCTTGTCTGCAATCTGCTTGGTGAGGCGGTACGGAAAACGGTGGATCAGGGATAAGGGGCAAACGAAAATGGAAACAAAGGGAGCAAAAACATGAGCGAAAAACTGCTGGAAATCAGCGGCCTTTCTGTCTGTTATGAAGGGGAGCAAATTTTAAATAACATCTGTTTTTCCGTCGAAAAAGGAGAAACCGTCGGCATCGCCGGGGAGTCGGGCAGTGGAAAAAGTACCTTGCTGCGAGCGATCCTGCGGCTGATGGGAAAGAATGGTTCCATCACCGGCGGGCAGATCACATTTCGCGGAGAGGAGCTGACGGGCATGTCCGAAAAGAAGCTGCGGAGTCTGTGCGGTTCAGAAATTGGTATGATTTTCCAGAATACAGGGGCATCACTCTGTCCGACCCGGAAAATCGGAGCACAGATCTGTGAAAGCGTGCGCGCCCATGAGAAACGCTGCGGATTCATCACCCCGATTTCTGGGGGAATGTCTGGCAGAAAAAGCCGCAGAGAAATCAAAGATATGACGCTCCAGCGATTTGCGGATATGGGGCTTTCGGATGGCGAGACGATCTGGAACAGCTATCCATCGTCGCTCTCCGGCGGCATGAACCAGCGCGTCGGGATTGCGCTCGCAATGCTGCTGCATCCGTCGCTTCTTCTGGCGGACGAGCCGACGAGTGCACTCGATGTGGTTTCGCAGGCGCAGGTGCTGCGGGAGCTTCAGGCGTTGCAGCAGAAAGAGCAGACGGGGATGGTGCTGGTGACGCACAATCTTGCGGTTCTCGAGCAGATGGCAGACCGGGTTGCTGTTTTGAAGGATGGAAACATCGTGGAGCAGGGGGAGACAAGGACGGTTTTCGATCACCCCAAGGATGAATATACAAAAAATCTCCTTGCGGCTGTGCCGGGAAGAGGGAAGAACGATGCATAATCATAACATGCTGGAAGTAAACAACTTAAGCAAAAACTTTGCTGGAACCGGCCGGGAAACGGAATTTGCCGCCGTGGACGGCATCAGCTTCACACTGGATGCGGGGGAATGTCTTGGCTGATCGGGAGAGCGGATGCGGAAAAAGCACGACGGCCCGTCTGATCACCGGATTGGTCCAGGCGGATGCAGGCAGCGTTCTGTTGGAAGGCGAGGAAATCCTCGGAAGAAAAGGCAGGCGGCAGCGCGAAGTTTACCGGAAAATACAGATGGTATTCCAGATCCCGCAGGATTCCTTCGATCCAATGCAGACGCTCGAAACCGGGATTCTGGAAGCTTTTCGGAATCAGGGAATGAGCCGGAAAGAGGCGTGTCTTCATCTGCCGGAGCTGCTGAAAAAAGTGGAACTTAGTTCGGAAACGGCGATGCGCTATCCCCGCGAGACGAGCGGCGGAGAGTGCCAGAGAGCCGCAATTGCGCGGGCTCTTGCTGTGCAGCCGTCTCTTCTGATCTGCGACGAGGCAACGAGTGCGCTCGATGCGGCGGTACAGGCGCAGATCGTTCAACTGCTGAAAAAACTGCAGCGGGAAGAAGGACTTGCGATGCTGTGGATCGGCCACGACCTTGCGCTGGTGCGGGAACTCTGCAGCCGTGTGATTGTCATGCGGCAGGGAAAAATCGTGGAGCAGGGGGAGACGCGGGAGGTATTGGAGTACCCGAAAGAGGAATATACGAAACTGTTGATGGAGTATAGTCTGTGAGAAAACTGTTGAAACAGAAAATCAGACAGCGGAAATGGTGGTGCCATTTGCGAAAACAGGAGAAGTACAGAATGCAGAGAAAGAACGGCAGAAGGAAAAAAATTGCATATGTTTTGTGCGGCATTCTGGCGGTGGTACTGTTTTCTGGTTGTCAGAGCACAGCGCAGATGGTACAGATGAAAAAGTTTTCGTATACGGCGACACGACATTCAACGCCGAAAACGACGAGTCCGATGTCAACCCGCACAACGGCTATTCCGGCTGGGCGTGTATCCGCTATGGGATCGGTGAGACGCTGTTTCATTATTCCGATTCTATGGAGATCGAGCCATGGCTGGCAGAAAGCTATGAGATTGTGGACGATACAACATGGCGGATTACACTGCATGAAGGCATCTCCTTTACGAGTGGGCGCACTCTCGACGCAGAGGCGGTCAAAGAATGTCTCGAGGATCTGATCGCAGTACATGACCGTGCACGCGGGGATCTGAAAATTGAGAGCATCAAGGCAGACGGCCTGATCGTAACAATTCACACCGAACAGCCTGTCCCGGCGCTTCTGAATTATCTGTCTGACCCATATGGATGCATCATTGATATGCAGGCAGGTGTGACGGATGACGGCAATGTCGCCGGAACCGGCCCGTACCGCGCAGTACAGGTGGAGACGGATCAGGGACTGACGCTCGTGAAAAATGACAATTACTGGAACGGAACGCCAAAGCTCGACCGGATCGAAGTAAAAACGATCCGCGACGGCGATACGATGACGATGGCGTTACAGTCAGGCGAGCTCGACGCGGCGTACGGCCTGCCGTATTCCAATCTGATCCTGTTCCGCGATGAACCATACACGATTTCTTCGGCGGATACGTCGCGTACCTTCTTCGGACAGTTCAACGGATCATCCGAGGTGCTGCAGGACGACCGCGTGCGCGAGGCAGTCATCGGAGCGATCGACCGGGAGGGCTTTGTGAATACGCTGATGGAAGGAAACGGAAGCGTGGCGGAAGGCCCGTTCCCCTCTTACTTTGCATTCGGCGACAGCAAAGTGCAGGAGGAGTCCTATGATCTTGAGTATTCCAGAGAACTGCTGGCTGAAGCAGGCTGGACCGATGAGGACGGCGACGGTACGTGGAAAAAGACGGAAAACGCCTGACCATCTGCTGGCTCACGTATCCGAGCGCCAGGAACTGCCGCTTCTCGCGGAGAGTGCACAGGCATCGCTGAAGAAAATCGGAATCGAAGTACAGATCCAGTGCACGGCAAATCATCTGGAACTGCTGAAAAAAGGAAACTGGGATGTTTATGTCAGCGCATTTGTCAGCGCACCGACGGGCGATCCCGAGTATTTCTTTACAACGCACTGCCTGCAGGATTCCTCCAAGAACCGCGGCGGTTATTACAGTGAGACACTCGAGATGCTGGAGCAGCAGTTAAGCGGCGAGTTTGATACCGAAAAACGAACCGAACTGGCCATCGAGATGACGCAGACGCTGCTGGATGACCACATGTTTTTCTTCGCATCACACCTCAAAATGTCGATGGTATCCGGCGAGGGCGTGACGGAGCTTACGGCGCATCCGTGCGATTATTATGAAATTACAGTCAATTTGGACAAAAACAAATGATTATTTGGCAAAAGAGCAGAAAATGTGGATTTTCTGCTCTTTTTGCGTTATGATAGGAAAAGAACGGCACTGCGACGGTGCCAGAGAAGAGAAAAGGAGAAGTTACGATGCGGAAAGAAGAATTAAGAACATATATTGAAAACCACGAATCCGAAATGATCGAGGATCTGAAAAGCCTGATCCGGATTCCAAGTGAAAAGCAGGCGGCAGAGCCAGGCAAACCATTCGGCGCACCGGCGGCAGAAGCACTGGCGCAGGGAATCGAAATTCTGGAAAAATACGGCTTTGCCGTAACCAACTACGACAACTACGCGATTGCAGCTGACTTTAATCAGGAAGAAAAGGGCCTTGATATTCTCGCCCATCTCGATGTCGTACCGGCAGGCGAAGGCTGGCAGGAGACCGATCCATTCACCCCGCTCATCAAAGAAGGAAAAATGTTCGGCCGCGGAACCGCAGACGACAAAGGACCGGCGATCGCAGCTATCTACGCAATGCGCGCTGTCAAAGAACTCGGTTACCCATTAAAGAAAAATGTCCGTCTTGTCCTCGGTTCCGACGAGGAGTGTGGAAGCTCTGACCTCGAATATTATTATAAGAAAGAAGTGGAAGCACCATGCACCTTCTCACCGGATGCCGAATTCCCGGTCATCAACATTGAAAAAGGCGGCATGCGCGGCCACTTCGAAAAAACATCCGCTGCCGGAACGACAGGCGTGCGCCTCGTATCCTTACAGGCCGGCACCAAACTGAACGTTGTACCAGGCAAAGCATATGCAGAGCTTGCCGGCATGGCAAAAGAAGACCTGAAAGCCTGCGCTGATGAAACAGAGCAGAAGACCGGCGTTTCCTTCGTTCTGGAAGACACCGAAAACGGCAATATAAAAATCACCGCCTGCGGTGCCTTCGCCCACGCATCCACCCCGGAAATGGGTAACAACGCACTGACCGCACTGCTGCAGCTTCTCGCATCCGTTGGAATGGAAGAGAGTGAACTGAAAAACGACATCAGTTTCCTTGCAAAAGTTTACCCGCACGGCGACGGCAAAGGCGCAGGCCTCGGTGTCGCCATGTCAGATGAAGAGTCCGGCGAGCTCACCTTAAGCCTCGACCTCATGAACTACGACGGCAAAACCCTGACCGGTTCCTACGACTGCCGCGCCCCGATCTGCGCGACAAAAGAAAACCTGTACGATACCGCCGGGCAGAACATGAAAAAAGGCGGCTTCTCCATGGAAGGCAGCGGAATGTTCCCACCACACCACGTCCCGGCCGACAGCCCGTTTGTCCAGACCCTGCTGCAGTGCTACACGGATGTCACTGGAAAACCAGGCAAACCATTTGCGATCGGCGGCGGAACGTATGTGCATCATCTGAAAAACGGCGTTGCGTTTGGATGCGCAGACCTTGAAGTCGACAACCGTATGCACGGAGCAGACGAGTTCGTGGAAATCGAATGCCTGAAAGAATGCGTTGTGATCTTCGCGGAGGCGATTCTGCGGATCTGCGGGGAATAAATAATTGAAAAATAAAAGATAAAAAAGATCTTCAGCCAAACCGATAGATTCTGAAAAGAACAAGGTTTGCCTGAAGATTTTTTATGGCTCTGAATTGTTAAAAATTTTCTCAGAACCGCAGTTCCCTGCACCGGTTCAGACATGCAAAGATTTCCTGCCGTCTCGGCCGTGCCAGGTCGCTGGGTCTTCCAGGAGCGAGAAGAGAAGCAAGGCCTTTTTCATCCATCTGTTTTTCCAGCAGATCCACTACCTGCACCAGTGTTTTCTTACCGTCCATCTTGTGCTCCGCTGCTTCTAAAAGAAGCGCAGCCAGCCCGTTCAGCTGTTCACTGTCCGTGAGCTGTTCCACGGCGCGCAGATCCGTCAGAGATTTGTTGATGAGGATGGATTCCCGTCCCATCACTTTGACTTTCGTGCGGTCACTTCCCGTCAGGCCTTTGCCCGGCTGCGGGCAGCGATGGAAGGCTGGAACGGAAAAAGGGCGTACGGAGGCAGTAAACGGCGGAAATTCCGCGGCTGTGGTTTTTGCGCGATCCGTAATGTCATAAGGAACGTATTCTTTCATCTGAATGACAGTGTCTGCCACGTGGAAGTAAGAACCGGAGCTTCCGGCGACGAGAATCGACGAGATGCCGAGCTTCTCATACAGATCCCGCACGCGGCTGATAAACGGTGTGATCGGTTCCTCGCTGTCGGCAACGACGCGCTGCATCAGCTCATCGCGCACCATAAAGTTGGTGGCGGACGTGTCCTCGTCGATCAGAAAGAGGCTCGTGCCGGATTCGATGCCCTCGATCACGTTGGCGGCCTGTGAGGTGCTTCCGCTGGCATCTGCAGTCGAAAATGAGGTGGTGTCGCTCTTTCCGGGAAGATTGTGGATGAAGAGGGAGATATCGACATTGCTGATGCTTCTGGAGTCCTCGGAGCGGAGCTTTCCGGCGCTTGCATCGGTGATGACATATTCACGGCCGTCCCCGGCGATGTGGTTGTATACGCCGCGCTCAAGCGCTGCAGCAGGGTAGATTTTCCATGGAAGCCTCCGCCTACGATCAGTGTGACGCCGAGTGGAATTCCCATGCCGGAAACAGGTCCGCGGTTCGGAAGATCAAGGGTAATGCGTAAGGATTCCGGTGAGGTAAACGGAACGGCGTGATTCATCGGCAGATCGGAAACACCGGTCTCGCGCGGGAGAATGGAGCCGTCGGCGATGAAGCAGTAAGCCCTTTTTCTTTTAATGCGGAACGGATCGCCTGCTGGTCCTCACAGAGATAGGCGACATTGGCACATGCTTTTGGATCCAGAGCACGGTAGAACAGTGATTTTTCTACGCAGCCGGGAAGAAAGTCGAAAAGAATGCGGATCAGCTCCTGCGAGGCGATGGTGCGGCCGTTGGCCGGAAAGCCGATTTCCATGTTGACGACAAGACTGCCGTCGGAAGGATTCAGAACACAGGCAGTAGCTCAAGAATTTCCTGTCCGCAGCGGCTTATCCCCAGCAGACCACTTTTGCCGGAACCCTTTGCGCGGAACGAATACGGTGCGATGGCGCGCGCAAACTGGCGCAGCAGGTAATCCTGGAGGGCGACGCGCTTTTCATATGTGTCGTAGAGAAAGGCCGGAAACGCAGCGGTTTTGCCGCTGATATGAACGCTGACCCGCGACGGAGCGGCGAACGGATCGCCCTGGACGTGGTCGATGGAGAGTGTGTAGCGCGGAAACTGATAGGCGCCACGGGTGGATTTATAGGCGGGATAGCTTTTGTGATTGATACTGAATAAAAGCTGTTTCAGGTCATTTGCAGATTGCATAAAAAAACTCCTTTCAAAATAAAAAAGGTGAGGCTGCCGTACAGAGCGTGTCTGAAAATGGCTTTTCGCAAGCTGCAAGTTCCAGGTGGTGGGAGATTTTGTCCGAATGAGGGCGGCTTAAACCCGCTACGGCAACCGAATGAGGGCAAAATCTCCCATAAAGTGGGGCTTGCAGCTTGCGGAAATGATTTTTCAGACACGCGCTGGACGACAGCCTCATCCAAAAAACTTTAACGTCTGGAAACACTCTGGCGCTTCACCAGCTTGGTTGCCATGCACATTTTCAGACATTCGCGTTTCGGATCGGCCACGCGGTCAAGCAGACGCTGGACGGCAGTGGTCCAAGCTCCCGTTTTCTGACCTTCATGGTGGAAAGCGGCGGAACCATCATATCGCACATCGGAACGTCATCAAAGCCGATGATGGAGACATCCTCCGGGATGCGGTAGCCGTTTTCACGCAGTGCACGCATGGCAGCCGCAGCGATGATGTCATTATCGGCAAAGTAAGCATCCGCGATCGGCGCTTTCGACTCGAGAAGGCGCAGCATGTCGCGGTAGCCTTCGTCCGAGGTCGGGGAAACCGGGTGGACATATGGATGTGAGGTGCTGATACCGTTTGCACGGAGCGCTTTGTAGTAGCCGTCGGCGCGTTCGGAGAAGTTGCTGATGTCGAGGCTCGAGTGAAAGTAGCCCACGTTTTTGTGTCCGCACTGAATCAGATAATTCGTGGCGTTGAACGCCCCCTGGATGTTGTTGATCAGAACGCAGTCGTAATCGAGCTCATCGTAATAGCAGTCCACGACAACGATCGGAACAGAAAAATCGCGGAACTTGCGGAAATCGGACGGAGCCATTTCGGTTGCAAGAAGAAGAATGCCCTCACAGTCCACAGCGCGGAGTGCATCGAGCTGGCTGTCAATATCCATGGTCTCATAAAAATAGGAGATATGAAGCGCACAGCCCTGGCGGGTGCATTCGGTGGAGATTCCTTCGGTCAGCTGGGAGAAAAACGGCGTGTCGGCAGCAACCTTTCCGTGCTTCTTATAATTGACCAGCTGAATAATGCGGGAGGAAGCGCCGGAGGCTTCATTTTTTTTCGGCGCATAGCCATACTCGGCTGCAGTTTTTAAAACCAGCTCTCTTGTGGCATCACTGATGCCGGGTTTGTTATTGAAAACCATAGAAACCGTGGCAGGCGATACGTTGATCAGCTTTGCCAGTTCTTTCGCAGAAATATTCATAAGAGTTCAGCTCCTGTTCGATAAAATCAGCCCGCACGGTGCTTTCAGGCGTTTTGCGCATGCGGGGTGTTGAAATTTATTTCAGTATTTATTTGAAAAATATTAAACTTATACATTGATTTTAATATGAATTAAAAAAGAAGTCAACTTCTGAGCTGTAAAAAAATGAAATATGAAGAAATGCATAAAAGCAGCCATTCTTTTTTGTATAAATTACTAAAAAAGATTTAATAAAACTGAATTAATGTTGACAAATTCAAAAGAATTTAGTAATATAAGAGCCATAAAGAACAGAGAAATTCAAAATATAATTTAGCAAAGTTTAAAGAAAATTAAATGGAGGAAATGAATATGAAATCAGTTAAGATCGGATTTGCACCTACGAGAAGAAGTATTTTCAGCGCTCCGGATGCGGTAAAATATGCCAACCTGACGAGAGAGCGTTTAAAAGAGCTCGGCGTTGAATTTGTTGATATCACAGACATCAATGCGGAGGGGCTGTTTTACGATGAGGCGGACCGTGAGAAAATCCAGGAGAAATTCCGCCGTGAGAACGTAAAGGGAATTTTCTTCCCGCACGGCAACTTCGGAACGGAATATGTCTGTGCAAGACTGGCAAAGGAAATGGGGCTTCCGGTACTCCTCTGGGGACCGCGCGATGAGAGACCGGATGAGAACGGTGTGCGTCTCCGCGATAGCCAGTGCGGCCTGTTTGCAACTGGAAAAGTGCTGCGCCGTTTTGGTGTTCCGTTCACCTACATGACGAACTGCCGTCTGACCGATCCGGAATTTGAGCGCGGCATCAAGGATTTCCTTGCTGTATGTAATGTGGTAGATACCTTCCGCCACACCAGAATCCTTCAGATCGGACCGCGTCCGTTCGATTTCTGGTCCACCATGTGCAACGAGGGCGAGCTGCTGGAAAAATTCAACATCCAGCTTTCTCCGATTCCGCTGCCGGAACTGACCGAAGAGATGAAAAAAGCAAAAGCAGAAGGAACCGAGGTAGCAAACGTCGTTTCTTACTGCAATACCAATATGTGCGTAAAGATCAAACCGGAAGAGCTGGAAAATGTTGCGGCCCTGAAAGTTGCCATGAAGAATCTGGCTGCAAAATATTCCTGCAATGCGATTGCCATCCAGTGCTGGAATGCCCTGCAGGGTGAGATCGGCATTATGCCGTGCGCAGCAAACTCCCTTTTGAACGAAGAGGGAATCCCGGTTGTCTGTGAGACGGATATCCATGGAGCCATCACGCGCTGATGGTAGAGCTGCCGGCCTGAACGATAAGAGAAGCTTCTTTGCAGACTGGACGGTACGCCACCCGGACAACGAGAACGGCGAGCTGCTGCAGCACTGCGGACCGTGGCCAATCTCGGTAGCACAGGAAAAACCGACCATCGGTTATCCTCTGGCATTCAGTCATCCGGGAGCTGTAGAGGCACAGGCAAAATTAGGCGAAATGACACTGGCGCGTTTCGACGGAGACAACGGAGAGTACTCCCTGCTGCTTGGAAATGCAAAAGGTGTTGAGGGACCTTATACGAAGGGAACCTACGTATGGGTTGAGGTACAGAACCTGAAACGCCTGGAGACAAAAATCGTGGAAGGACCGTACATCCACCACTGCGTCGGTATCCACGAGAACGTTGTGCCGGTTCTGTATGAAGCATGCAAATACATCGGCATTGCCCCGGATTTATATGATCCGATTGAGGAAAATGTCAAAGCATATTTAAGAGGAGAATGAAAATCATGAGTGAATACAAGGAATTGAGTTGTCTGGCGTATGATCTGCGGAAGAAAGTAGTGGAAATGGTAGTTTCCGGCAAGGGCGGCCACATCGGCGGTGACATGAGTGTCATTGATGTGCTTGTAGCGCTGTATTTTAAAGAGATGAACATCAGCCTAAGAACATGGACGACCCGGACCGCGACCGCTTTGTGATGAGTAAAGGTCATTCCGTTGAGGCATATTATGCAGTACTTGCAGCAAAGGGATTCTTCCCGATGGAAGAGGTCATCGAAAAATTCTCCAAATTCGGCAGCCCGTACATCGGTCATCCGAACAATAAACTGCCGGGCATCGAGATGAATTCCGGTTCTCTCGGCCACGGACTTCCGGTCTGCGTGGGAATGGCGCTGGCAGGAAAAATGGATAAAAAAGATTACCGTGTCTACACCGTTATGGGTGACGGCGAGCTGGCAGAAGGCTCTGTCTGGGAGGGCGCAATGTCCGCAGGAAACTACAAGCTGGACAACCTCTGTGCGATCGTAGACCGCAACCGTCTGCAGATCTCCGGAAATACCGAGGATGTCATGAAACAGGACAGCCAGGAGGAGAGATGGGCAGCGTTCGGATGGAATGTTCTTTCCGTACCGGGCAACGATATGGACGCGCTCGTTCATGCGTTTGAGCTGGCGAAACACTGCAAGGGAAAACCAACGGTTATTATTGCAAACACAACGAAGGCTGTGGTTCTTCCGTGATGGAAAATAAGGCGGAGTGGCATCATAAAGTGCCGACACCGGAGGAAGTAGAACAGATCATGAAGGATCTGGATGAGAGAAAGGAGCACTGTCATGAATAAGATTCCAAACAGACAGGCCATTTGCGAGGTTTTAATGAAACATGCCGAAACGGATAAAGATATCGTGGTGCTCTGCAGCGATTCCAGAGGAAGTGCTTCCCTGACACCGTTTGCAAATGCGTATCCGGAGCAGTTTGTGGAGATGGGTATCGCGGAGCAGGATCTGGTCAGCGTTTCTGCCGGTCTTGCAAAATGCGGCAAGAAAGCATTTGCGGCATCTCCGGCGTGCTTCCTCTCCACCAGAAGCTATGAGCAGGCGAAGATTGACTGTGCATACTCCAACACCAATGTAAAGCTGATCGGTATCAGCGGCGGTGTGAGCTACGGTGCGCTTGGCATGAGCATCATTCTGCACAGGATATCGCAGCAATGGCAGCTATTCCGAACATGCGCGTTTATCTGCCAAGCGACCGCTTCCAGACAGCAAAACTGATCGAAGCGCTTCTTACCGATGAAAAACCGGCTTATATCCGTGTCGGAAGAAATGCCGTAGAAGATATTTACAGCGAAGAGAATACGCCGTTTGAGATGGACAAAGCGACAGTTCTGGCAGAAGGATGCGATGTTCTTCTGGTAGCCTGCGGCGAGATGGTCCGCCCGGCGCTGGATGCGGTTGCCCTGTTAAAAGAAGAAGGCATCAGCGCAGGTCTTCTGGATATGTACTGCGTAAAACCGCTGGATAGAGAAGGTCTGGTAAAAGCAGCAGAGAAAGCGAAAGTTGTCATTTCCATCGAGGAACATGCGCCATTTGGCGGCCTTGGCTCTATGGTCAGCCAGGTTGTCGGTGCAGAGTGCCCGCGTAAAGTAGTGAATATGGCACTTCCGGACGCCCGGTGATCACCGGAACTTCCAAAGAAGTTTTTGATTATTATGGACTGAATGCAGAAGGTATTGTAAAGAAAGCGAAAGAATTGCTGGCATAAAACAGGAGATATCGACATCCGATATCTGAAGGTGGGAAGAATTCCTGCATGCCCGGACGGAAGAGGTCCGGGGAGTGCAGGAATTCTTACTATCGTGCGAAGTTTGCAAAAAGCGTTTCGGCTGTTTTCATATTTTGAGATAGCATGTTTTGTATGGATTGAATTCATGTGGACAAATTATGCTGCCTTAATTGGGAAATGTTTTCTGCAAACTGAAACAGACAAAATACAAAAACTTTTGAAATATATGAAAGTTGAAGGTTTGTTATTTCTTTATGAATGGTAACACAATTATATAGGATGGATGGGAATATGGATAAAAAGTATATCATCGGAATCGATCAGAGCACGCAGGGAACAAAAGCACTGCTGTTTGACGGAGAAGGACATTTGCTCCGCCGTACCGACCTGCCGCACCGGCAGATCATCAACGAAAAGGGATGGGTTTCTCATGACTTAAATGAGATTTACAGCAATACCGTACAGACGGTAAAGACTTTGGTAACAGAAGCAAAAATCCAGCCGGAGGAAGTTGCCGGCATCGGCATCAGCAACCAGAGAGAGACGACTGCCATCTGGGATCGGAAAACGGGAGAGCCACTGGAATACGCCATTGTGTGGCAGTGCGGCCGTGCGAGCGGTATTGCACAGGAAATTGCCGAAAAAGGCTGTGCGGAAGAAATTCGTGAAGCAACCGGTCTGCAGCTTTCCGCGTACTTCCCGGCAGCAAAGATGGCATGGCTGCTGAGAAATGGTGGAGAAGAACGGCAGAACCGTGCAAAAAACGGGGAGCTCTGCCTTGGAACCATTGACAGCTGGCTGATTTATAAACTAACCGGCGGAGCCTTTAAGACCGATTACTCGAATGCATCCAGAACGCAGCTGTTCAATTTAAAAATGCTGTCCTGGGATGAGAAAATCTGCGGTATTTTTGACATTCCGGTCTGCGCACTGGCCGAGGTGTGTGATTCCGATGCCGTCTATGGAATGACAACCATGGAAGGGCTGTTTGCAAATCCGGTGCCGATCTGCGGCGTACTGGGAGATTCTCATGCGGCGCTGTTTGGACAGGGCTGTTTAAAACCGGGCATGATTAAGGCAACGTATGGAACGGGTTCTTCTCTGATGATGAACATCGGCGACAAACCGATCCAGAGCAGCATGGCGTGGTAACTTCGCTTGCATGGGGAAGAGGCGGCAAGGTGGACTATGTACTGGAAGGCAACCTGAACTATACGGGCGCGTCATCACCTGGCTGAAGGATGATCTGAAACTGATTTCTTCCGCAGGCGAAACGGAGCAGCTGGCGCGGGAAGCAAACCCGGCTGACCGCACGTATCTGGTGCCGGCGTTTACCGGACTTGGCTCACCGTACTGGGATGAGAAAGCGACAGCTTCGATCAGCGGTATTACACGTACCACGGGAAAGGCTGAGGTGGTGAAGGCGGCATTGGACTGTATTGCTTATCAGATCACAGATCTGGTGCGGGCGATGGAGCAGGATACGGGGCTTCAGATTGCGGAGCTCCGCGTGGACGGCGGACCGACACGCAACGCGTATCTGATGCAGTTCCAGAGTGATATTGCCAACAAGCGGGTGAATATTCCGGATGCGGAGGAGCTTTCGGGAATTGGGGCTGCTTATATGGCGGGTATTTCTGTCGGGCTGTATGATCTGGAAAAGCTGGCTGATAATATGAAACGAAGTATGTATGAGCCGAAGATGGCGGATGAAGTTCGGGAGAAAAAATATGCCGGATGGAAAGAAGCGGTTGGTGGCGTACTGACAAAATAAATAGGGGACGGACGGCGCAAAACCCCGCCCGCCCTGCAGCACACGTTCCCCAGGCAGGCACTGTTTCGAAAAGCAAGAGGCTCTAAGAAAAATTGAATTTTGCTAAAAACGAAGCCGGAAGAGGCAAACTCGCTGTCGCTCAGACAGTGCCTCTTCGGCTTCAACGCAAAATCCAGTTTTTCTAAGATCCTTAGCTTTTCTGCAAATGTGCCTGTCCGGGGAACGTGTGCTGTGGGCGGGTGGAGTTTTGCGCCTGTTTTTGGGGAGGGAAGGGAGCGTGCCAGGAGCTTTTCGCAGTCTGGATGTCTGAATTTTAAGAAAAATCAAGCCAAAATCAGATGCAGAAGGGGCAGGATGCAAGACCCGTTGGAGCGAACCGGCCTGTTTCCGGGGCTTCCGTTTTAGTCCGTCTTATTCAAACACTCCATGGACAACCCGCACCTCATGCGGTTCCAGCAGATAGGAGAGTGTGAGTTCTCCGTCAGGGGAGGGCATGGTGGTGTCGGTTGTAACTTCGAAAACGGAGCGGTATTCAAGGTAATGTAACAGTGCCTGATCTGGGTGGACGGGGGCTCCCATTTTTATCCAGACATCGTAGCTGCTGCCGTGGTCGCGGTTGACGTAGTGGGTTTCCAGATGGCAGGGTCGGACGGGGAGTCCTTTTAAGAATACATGAACGGATTTTGCACCATTGTCTTCAAATTCGTAGTAGCGGTCATAGTTTCGCTCTTCCGATGGGTTCAGGACCGTGGTGCGATGACAGGTGAGGTTGTAAGGGCAATAATGGTAAAGAAGAAGATCAAATGCATCACCATTTTTTGCACGGGTCAGGAGATAACCATCACCTTCGGAGATGACATCGCCGGAAAGGGAGCTTAGCATCATCAGGGCGGAATAGGCGGCTTTTGGAATTCCATTGAAGGTGATCAGGCCGGAACCGCCATGATACATGGTGTTGGTTGGAAGCAGTGTCTGAGGATAATCGGTCAGGCCGCTGGGAGCAAATACAACGAGCTGATTTCGATTCTGCACGGCATTTTTTACGATAGCGGCAGCAAGAAAGCAGGTATCGTTGCCGGGAGTACGTCCCCACATGCCGGGATTGGAAACAATGATGCCGATAGGAAGCAAGATCTGATGCTGCTTCAGGAGCTGCCGGATCTGAAACAGTTCGTCCGAAAGGATATTTTCGTTTTCAGAAAGCGGGTAAACTTCATCCATAGTTTCATTGATGTCGACAGCGATATCCACGAAATTAGAATAATCACAGAAAAAACACTGGAAGCTGAGAAAATCCGGAAGACAATGATTTTCACGGGCAAACAGAAGAAGCTCTTCCAGCTCGGTGTTTCCTTCGAGCGCCGCATATCCGGTATCGAGTCCGAAACCAAAAATTTCTGCATCCGGGAGTACGGATCGGATGACCTGGAAGGTTGCAAGATAGAAGGGCTTATATTCTTCCATTGTGCAGTTGCCGACAGAAACCTGCATGGCCTGTTCCATCGAGAATTTCCAGGAAGAAACCTGCGGATAGCCGTAGACGGACACCATATGCCGCAAAGTTTCGGTAATAAGCCAGGTCCATTCCGAAAGGGAGACAGGCAGATTCATAATGTGATCACCGAACTGCCGCAGAGAAGAGGACGGAGCAAGGCAGGATGGTGTGTAATCCAGAAACAGCCAGGGGATGGTGTGCAGTTCTTCTACCAACAAATTTAAAACCAGATCGAGATATACGAAATTTAAACGGAGGGTGCCGTCTGCATTTCGGCGGCAGACACCGATTTCATCCTGAAAAATACCGTGGAGCAAGAATCCCTGGAAAGCAATTTCTTTTACACTCCGCCGGATGGAATCCTGTACAATGGCAAGCAGAAGATCGCGCGCATAACCTGCACCGATCATACGGTTCCAGACTGGATGAAGAGGAGAGCTTTTGGCTGTAAAATCTGCCTGAATCGTATCGGAACCGGAGAGACGCAGGAGATTTGTTTTGGCTTCGGAAGTCCGGTGACGCAGCAGGCTCATATAAGAAACGGCACGGGAATTTGTGCAAGGACCTGAAAAAACCGAAGAATTTCCAGACATGGAACGTCGGAAACGTCAGGAGTGGCATCGTCCAAAACGGACGAACGGGAAGAGACCGAAAAGGACATGGAACCTGTTTTGTCAGAAGAAAGAGAAGATGCTTCTGTCTGCGAGCGGGCTGAAACTGCCCCGGGGTCAGGCCATATTCTCTGCGGAAGGCATCGATAAAGGTATTCACATTTCCAAATCCGCAGGAAAGTGCGGTCTCAGTGACAGAGGTCTCACCGGAAAGCAGCAGTCTCCGGGCATGGGAGAGGCGTACACTGCGCAGGTAATCGGAAAAAGATCTGCCGGTCAGTTCCTGAAAAAGCCGGGAAAAGTGACCGTCGGAAAGGTAAAAATGTGCAGCAGTGCTTTTTAAAGTAATGGGTTCCTGGTAATGTTCCCAGAGATAACGAAGAATGTTCTGACGGCGTTCCGGATTTTTCGGGGTTCGGGAGGTGGATGTTTCCTGCGAAAAAACCGGGGAAAAATCCTGCTGCAAAATGCTGAGAAGTTCCAAAAGTTCTGCAAAAAGATTCAGGCGGCGCGAATCAGCATTTTCTATATAATCGCGAAATAATTCTGCAAGACGGACACGGAGCAGTGCAAGGCTGGCCTGTTTTTCCGGCTGGAGCGGGGAAATACAGTAAATGGTTCCGATCTCTGCCTGGTTAAGCAGCTGGATAGGAATGTAAAGAGAAAGCGTATGGGCACCTTCCTCACGATAAAGCTGATGAGAAGAAAAAGGATTAAAAACGGCAAAATCTTCTTTGCCCAGGACAAAATTTTTGCCGTCAGCAAAAACGGCACATCGTCCTTGCAGGGTGTATAAAAGTTCCATTTCGTCATGAAGATGGATGGTATCGCCGGGACAGTCCGTTTCGAAACGAATGGTGTGCATCGGGTTCATGAAAGGTTCCTCCTTGGAAACGGTTTGCATATGTCGAAAGTCAAAAATACATGATAAATAAATCATGATTATATGATATAAAAAAGAGAAAAAAGTGCAATAGAAAATCAAAATGAATTATTTTAAGATAGGGTGAGCATGAAAATGTGAGAAAAGAAAACGACGATCTTCTATAATAAAGTCAATCTGAAACGATGTGAAAACAATGACAACGGAATGCTTTCAAAATATATTTTAAGATACATTCCCCCAAAATATTGTAAGCACGTTTCAAAAAGCACGAAAGCTTAAGGAGGAAATCGTTATGTTAAAATTTCCAACAGAAACAGTAGATGAACACATTACCAGAATTTACGCCTTTGGAACAGAGCTGAATGTATCTGAATTGAGGGAACGAAAAAGAATGTTCTGATTGATACAGGAAGTGGATTTGGAAGTCTGAAGGGGGCAGTCGATGAAATTCTGGCCGCCCACAACAATACCAATCCGCTGGAAGTACTGCTGACCCACGGTCATGTGGATCATGCGAATGATTCTGAAGAGTTTGTAAAGGCAGGTATCCCGGTATATTTAAGTGAAAAAGACCGTTACATTTATGTACAGCATTTCGCAGATGCATTCCGAAAAGGCGGGCTTGGTGTAGAAGAGTTTGAAGGCCATGGAACGTATGTGGAAGAAGAGGACTATATTCCATCCGCAAAGTTTGAGACGTTCCGCAATCTGCAGGAGGGCGATACCTTTGCGCTTGGCGGAGTCACCGTTCAGACGTATGCCTGCCCGGGACACACGCTTGGCAGCATGATTTTCCTGATCCGAGAGGAACAGGGAGAGACGTATCTTCTGACCGGGGATGCATGCAATACCTTTACCTTTTTATTCCAGGAATATTCTACAAGCATTGAGGCATACGAAGAGACCCTGCAGCATGTACCGAAACCTTAAAAGGAAAGTATACGAAAGTTCTGCTTTCCCACGGGGATGGCAACGGATATATCGGCATTCTGGAAGATGTATGTAACGTCTGCGAAGAAATCAAACTGGAAAGGCAGAAGGCCTTCCGTTTGAATTCCAGGGCGCAAAAGGAAAAATAGCGCATGTGCCGGGACCGGATAAAGGAAACATTGTTTACAATGAAGAACGGATCTGGAAAGAAAGATACTGTGATTTCCTGAAATCTGTAAAAAAGGTTTGACGATAAAGTATTTTGGAAATGACTATTTCGAATTAAGAAAAGCATTTCACGAACAGGATAGAAAATAATCCTAAATAACAGAACATCTAGCGTAAAAAAGGATTCTTCTGATGGAGGATCCTTTTTTATGCCCAGGACACTGTGTTGCACTTCGTTTGTTTAGCATAGTACATCATGTGACAGATGATAAAATTGGCGAGATGATGAAGGCAATCAGAAAATGCAACAAAAGATACCGATTTGTGAAATTCACATTGGACGAAGAGCAGGATGTGAATATCGAATATGATTTTCCGTTTGGTATCGATGATGCATCGCTTGGAAAAGTCGTCTGCAACATGCTTAGACTCATCTTGAGACAATGACCATATGCGGAATAAAATTAAACCAGTAGTTTACTTGTAGAAAGATTAAACCAGGGAGTATAATGAAAAAAATCAAATATCAGATGGTCAGAGCCATCTGCTTGCCAGAGTCTTTTTAAAACACACGCTAAGGGAAAGAATTCAGGAGTAAATGATTTTTAGGGAAGCGTTGTGCTTGGCAGTAATAGAGGTTATTTGCAGAAATGGACAAAACCCTGACACCACCAGAAAGAAAGATGTGGTAAGATGAGAAACATACTGTCCGGTGGAAGCGGCAGATTACTATGAAAAAATGTCATATGGAGGGAGAGTGTGTTCGAAAAAAATAGCAGCCAATGGAAGAGTTTTTGGAGATGCGCAACGGGAGGAAGAAAATGGCAACTTATGTTATTTCGGATATTCACGGAGAATACGAAAAATTCATGGAACTGCTCGAAGAAATCGAACTGGAAGAAAATGACACGCTGTATGTACTGGGGGATGTTCTGGATCGTGGGAAGCATCCGATCAAAACGGTATTAAAACTGATGGAAATGCCAAACGCCATCTGCCTCGTCGGAAACCATGAGGTGATGGCACTGAAATGTCTGCAGTTTTATGCCAGGAGATCACGAACCGTGCGATCGATGAACTTGATGAAGAAACGGCAGAGGATCTGCTGGTCTGGTTGTATAACGGCGGCGATTCCACGATACGGGAATTCCGTGCACTAGATCCGGAGATGCGGCAGGAAGTCATGGCATTTCTGGAGGATTTTGAACTGCATGAAGAAGTTGTTATTAAGGGAAAACGATATCTTCTGGTGCATGGCGGTCTGGGCCATTTTTCACCGGAAAAAGAGATGAACGAATATTCCTTAAGGGATCTTGTCTGGGACAGGCCGAATTACAGAAGAAAATATTTTGATGATACGTACTTGGTGACGGGTCATACCCCGACACAGACAATCGATGAAAATGAAAATCCGGGATATATTTATCGGACAAATCATCACATCGCCATCGACTGCGGAGCCTGTTTTCCAGACGGGCGGCTGGCTGCAATCTGCCTGGAGACGGGAGAAGAATTTTACAGTTCGGATCAGGAAGAATAGAAGGACGGGAAGAAGAGAAACCAGAATAAAAAAATATTGTAGAGTATCAGATGTGGAAAGAAAAAGGGGAGAAGCGGAATGCATTATATTATCACGGATATTCATAATGACAACAGGCGGTTTACGGAGCTTCTGCAGAAAATCAATCTCACAGAGAAGGATCATCTGTATCTGCTGGGTGATCTGTTTGACCGGTGCGAGGATCATGCGGACCTGTGGGTGTATACTTCCAGATGCTGAGGCTGGGAGAACAATGCACGGTAATTCGTGGAAACCACGATCACTGGCTGGCCAACTATATTTTCCGGTACTATAGCAGGGAGGAGAAAGACCGTGCACTTTTGCAGCCATATCCGTACAATTCTTTTCAGATGCTTCGGGAACGACTGACGGAGGTCGATCTGAAGCAGATGGCAGAACGTATTCTTTCGTGGCCCGTACAGCTGGAAATTGAAGTGGATGGACAGCCGTATCTGCTGGCACATGCCTGTACAGCCGAGCCGGGCAAATGGAAACTGGACCAATACCATCTGATGGGCGATCTGTGGTATAAAGTATTCCTGCACGAGGGCGTAAGCGGTTATATATCCATATGTGGCCACCGGAATACCGAGGACGGCAGGATCTGGAAAAACAAAAAGGGAAATGTCTATCTGTGCGACTGCGGATGTGGATTTGAGCATGGACGGCTGGGATGTTTATGCCTGGAAACGAAGGAAACTTTTTATGCGTGACGAAAGGAGAAACAAACGATGAGTATTTATATTACTGGGGACACCCATGGAACTTTCGATCTTAGAAAAGTAGTATATTTCTTCAAAGGACGTGAAGAAGAATTCAGCAGGGATGACTATCTGATCATCTGCGGAGATGTCGGTGTCTGTGGTTTCATGGCAAGTGATGAAGCAAAAACGAGGGATATTCTGCGAAACCTGCCTGTGACCGTTTTGTTCGTTGACGGAAACCACGAAAATTTCGAACAGCTCAATTCCTACGCGGTAGAAATCTGGAATGGCGGAAAAGTACATTTTATTGAGAGTAATATCATCCATCTGATGCGGGGACAGGTTTTCGAGATTGATGGAAAGGAATTTTTCACCTTTGGCGGCGCCTACAGTGTGGACAAAATGTACCGCACCGAGGGAATCACCTGGTTCCCGGAAGAAATTCCTTCGAAAGAAGAGTATGAAGAGGGATGGAAAAATCTTGAAAAAGCGGATTTCCAGGTGGACTATATCCTGTCCCATACAGCACCAAGAGAGGTAGCAGCGGCGATCGGATATGGAGAACTTTCTGACGATGAAGTAGAATTACGCCAGTTCCTGCAGCGTGTGGAAGATGAGACAGAATTTACGGCATGGTACTTTGGTCATTTTCATGAAGACACCGATGTGGAAGGACAGTTTTTCTGCCTGTACGAGGAAATTGTGGAGCTGGAGCAGGAGTAAAAATAAATCTGAAACTTGTCCGTTGACGTTTCATGGCTTGCACTTTCTGTAAAATGGAACATACAGGCTGTGACAAACTTTTTTCATACAATCTGGTATTTGGTTTTGCCTAGCCAGAACTTGAACAGCCAGGATCGTGTAATGGTGTAGTGGAAATAATTCGGGAAGGGACAGAATGAGCAGAAGTTATAAAAAACATCCCGTATGCAAAGATGGCAATAGATCAAAAAAAGCCTCAAAAAAACTTGCAAATAGAAGAGTAAGAAATTCTATTCTGAGCGGTGGGAAATCCATGCAGTATAAAAATTGCTATGAAAGATGGGATGTCTGTGACTATAGATCTATCAGGAAAAGAAGTGGGTATGGATGAGGAAGAGCTGAAACGGTGGAAGAAATGGTATTACAGGAAATAGCGGTGGAAATCACGGATTAGATTTTGATC